>Ga0164315_10000408_pt1 | contig 29738 bp, 28 predicted proteins | sample GuaBasSedimGuay6_FD_113737 | JGI IMG/M metagenome (GOLD analysis project Ga0164315, IMG submission 113737) | Subseafloor sediment microbial communities from Guaymas Basin, Gulf of California, Mexico - Guay6, Core 4569-2, 0-3 cm | ecosystem: Environmental > Aquatic > Marine > Hydrothermal vents... | reverse complement strand
TTGTAACATGGCGAAGCCATCTGTAACCCTAACTTATCACCCTCTTATAACATGGCGAAGCCATCTGTAACTAATCACCCCAAACTGTCTAGCGAAGCTAGACGATTCCCGCAAATCCCATAAAGGCAAGAGCCATCAGACCTGCTACTATAAATGCGATGGGTACACCTTTTAGGCGAGAGGGTACATTAAGCAGATCCAACTGTTCACGGATTCCTGAAAAGGTAATCAGAGCCAGGCCAAAACCCAATGCATTCCCAATGGCATAAACCGTACTTTCCAGCAGATTAAAATCCTTTTGAACCGCCAGGACCGCCACACCCAGAACAGCACAGTTAGTGGTAATCAGTGGCAGAAAGATTCCCAGCGCCTGGTATAGCGGAGGACTGATCTTTTTCAGGATGATCTCCACCAATTGGACCAGGGAGGCGATGACCAGGATAAAGGTGATGGTCCGCATGTAGACTATATCCAGAGGAACCAGTACCGAATAGTAGATGAGGTAGGTGACCAGGGTGGCAATGACCATAACAAAAGTAACTGCACCGGTCATCCCGATGGCGGTCTCTACCTTACTGGAGACGCCGATAAATGGGCAGACTCCCAGGAACTGGTTCAGTACGATATTGCTGACAAATACAGCGGCTATAATGATTAAAATATATTCCATGGTCAGCTGGTTTTTTCTTTGATCATGTTGGCTAATACAATCAGGTATCCCAGGGCAATAAATGCACCAGGAGGCAGGATAAACAGTAGCAATCCGTCACCACTAATAAGTTTCATTCCAAAGAAAGCACCGCTTCCCAGCAGCTCCCTCACGGCCCCAAGTACCGTAAGTGCCATGGTAAAACCGAGTCCCATACCGGCCCCATCCACCAGGGAGGACCATATGGTGTTTTTAGAGGCAAAGGCTTCTGCTCTTCCCAGTACCAGGCAGTTCACCACAATCAGTGGTATAAAAAGGCCCAGCGCATCGAAAAGAGAGGGAACGTATCCCTTCATAACCAGTTCCACCACGGTTACAAATGTGGCAATGATCACAATAAATGCAGGTATCCTTACCTTATCGGGGATCACATTTTTCACAAGTGAAACCACCAGGTTGGACATGACCAATACAAATGTGGTGGCCAATCCCATCCCAAGGCCGTTAATGGCCGTGGTGGTCACCCCCAGTGTAGGACACAATCCAAGGAACAGTGCAAAGACTGCGTTCTCCTTGATAAATCCTTTGCTAAAATTCTTCCACTGATTCATAATTAAGTATAAAGTGTAAAGTATAAAGTCAAAAGTTATTTTAGTTGAGAAAGCGCATCGTACGCTCTTTGTACTGCTTCGCAATAAGCTCTGGAGCTGATGGTGGAGGCGGTGATGGCATCCACATCTCCCCGGTCCTTCATGACTGCCAGGTTGAAATTGTCGGGGTGTTGTCCCATAAACTGCACGCTGAAATCTGATTTACCCTTCTCCATCTTGTCGCCCAGTCCGGGAGTCTCCGCATGCTTAATCACAGCGATATCGATAATGGTACCATCGGGGGCAAAACCCACCATAAGCTTAAATTCACCACTGAAGCCATTGTTGGTAAAGGTTTCCACTGCAGTACCCAGCACCTCATCGCCTTTTTTTGCCGTGTAAAAGTAGAGTTCACCTCCTTCCACAGTTACCGTATCTGGCTTCTCCGACGGTACGTTGTCAAAACCAGGAACCACCAACAGGATGGCTTCATTTTTCTTTTTCAGTTCGGCCAGCCGGATGGGTTCTTTGGTCAGCTCATAGACCGATCCCAATAGTGCAGCTGACACCAGGGTTACCACAAAAAGTGTGGCTACCATGCTCACGAAAGTGGATTCTTTTTTAGCCACGGGACACCTCCTTTCCAAATCGTTTGGGTTTTACAAATTTGTTGATCAGCGGAGTAAATCCATTGAAGATAAGGATGGCAAATTGCACACCTTCGGGGTAGGCGCCGAAAACCCGGATCAATACGGTTACTATACCGATTCCGATTCCATAGATGATCATGCCTTTTGGGGTCATGGGTGAGGTGACGTAATCGGTGGCCATATAGATAGCGCCAAGCATGAGTCCCCCGGTAAGCAGGTGGAACAGAGGATCGGCAAAGCGATCGGGATTAGCCAGCCAGAGGATTCCTGTAAAAATGAATACCGTTCCAAGAATGGTGAGAGGAATGTGCCAGGAGATAATTTTCCGGTAAATCAAATAGCACATGCCGATCAACAAAGCCAGGGCCGATACCTCACCTGCAGAGCCCATCATCTTTCCCATGAATAAGTTCAGGAAGGAGGGTACCTCCGGCATGATCTCACCCACTGTTTTGTTTACAAGCCCTTCTTTCATCAATCCCAGGGGGGTGGCCCCGGTTATTGCATCGGTATAGGACATCCATTGACCAGCTTCGGGCCAGGCTGTCATTGCAACTGGGAAGGAGATAAAGAGGAATACCCTCCCCACCAGTGCCGGATTAAAAATATTGTTACCCAATCCGCCAAATGTCATCTTACCAATACCTACAGCAGCCAGGGCTCCGATCATCACCATCCAGAAAGGTATATTTGAAGGAAGGCAGAAAGCCAGCAGCAATCCGGTCAGTAAAGCAGAGCCATCCAGATGGGTGGGTTTCACCTTCATCATGTATTTCTGGATCAGGTATTCGAATAAGATGCAGGAGGCAATCGATACAGAGGTTACCACAATCATCCCGATTCCAAAGTAGAATACCGAGACACCCAGTGCAGGCAGCAATGAAATGATCACTCCATACATGAGCTTTGGGACCGAGTCCGATGAGTATGCATGAGGTGATGGTGATACAATGAATTTATTCATTTCTATAGGTTGTTTCTTTTAGACCGCTTTTCGTGCTCTCATTATTTTTCCAACTTCAGCTTTGCCAAGCCTGATGTAGTCCAGCAGTGGACGGGAGGAGGGACAGGTGTAGCTGCAACTTCCGCATTCGATACAATCCATCACTTTCTCATTTTCCATCCGCTCATACAGCCCTTTTTCAGCAAGTGTCATAAGGAGATAGGGCTCAAGTCCCATAGGGCATACCGTCAGGCATTTGCTGCATCGGATACAGGGGAGGACCTCTTTTCTTTTTGCTTCTTCGGTATCTATAAGAAGAATGCCCGATGAACCCTTAACCACAGGGACATCCAGGCTCGAGAGAGCCTTCCCCATCATGGGACCACCGTTAATGACCTTGGCCACCTGATCGGACAGTCCACCGGCCTTCTCCACCAGGTAGGATACAGGAGTACCAATCCTTACCTTGAAATTGGAAGGTTTAGCCAGCGATTTCCCCGTCACTGTAACCACCCTTTCGACCAGCGGCTTGTTTCTCATTACAGCTTCATAGGCTGCCATGGCTGTCCCCACATTAAATACAACCACCCCCACATCGATGGGTAAACCACCTGAGGGTACCTCACGTTTTAACAGGGCTTGCACCAGCTGCTTTTCACCTCCCTGGGGGTATTTTACCTTTAATCCCTGAACCACAATATGACTTCCCTCAGCCGCTTTCTTCATCTTCTCAATGGCCCCGGGCTTATTATTCTCTATGCCCAGGATGGCTTTCTCCACTCCAAGGCCTTTCATTAATACCTGGATCCCTGAGATTACCTCCTCTGATTTCGATGTCATTAGTGCTTCATCGGCTGTGAGGTAGGGCTCGCACTCCACTCCGTTGACCACCAGGAATTCGGCTTTTTTACCCTTGGGCACCATTAACTTCACATGACTTGGAAAGGTGGCGCCTCCCAGACCAACGATTCCGGCCTCCAGGATTTTTTTACGGATATCCTCTCCAGTAAGTACTGTGTTCCTGACCAGGTCATCGGAGCGGTCGATAAACTCTTCCCATTGATCTCCTTCAACCTGAATCTGCACAGCCATTCTGCGGTAACCCGAACTATCGGGAAACTTATCCACCTTTAACACCTTTCCGGATACAGAGGAGTGAATGTTGGTGGAAACAAATCCCACTGATTGAGCAATGAGTTGGCCCACTTTTACCTGATCTCCCCTGTTGACAAGCACTTTGGCAGGTGCTCCCAGATGCTGAGACACAGGGATGATAACCACTTCGGGCAGATCCAGTACCTCAATGGCTGCGCCTGAAGAGAGTTTATGTTCCGGGGGATGTACACCGCCCCTTGAAAATGTTTTAAGACTCATTGAATCAACTATTTAATTTCTGCTTCTACAGCTTCTTCTTTAGCCGGTTTTCGGGGTGGAAAATTTAGCTCCAGAATGGCGTTTGTTGGACATACCACCACACATTTGCGACACAACTTACACTTATCAGAATCGATAAATGCAAGGTTATTCTCCATGGTGATGGCTTCATGAGGGCATACCTTAAAGCACTTGGCGCATCCGATACAGGCTACACTGCAGTGCTTTTTAGCCACCCCCCCTTTCTCTTCATTGATACAGCTCACAAATATTTTCCGGTCCTTTTTATTCTTCTTGCGAAGCTCAATAATATCCCTGGGGCATGCCTCCACACAGGCTCCGCAGGCAGTACATTTATCATCAATTACCACAGGAAGTTCCGTTACTGCATCCATATGGATGGCATCGAAATTACATGCTGCTACGCAATCTCCCTCACCCAGGCATCCGTGGGGGCATCCTCCTTCTCCTGTATATAGACTGTGGATCACCGCACAGTTAGGTGTTCCGTTATATACATTGGTTCTGGGTCTGAATTCCGGACCTCCATTGCACCTGACAACAGCAACCCTGGGTGCCTGCTCAATGGCTTCTCTGCCCAGAACGGAAGCGACTTTTGCCATGGTCTCATTGCCTCCTACGGGACAAAAAAGGTCGTCCCAGGATTCAGTTTTAACCAGGGTTTCGGCAAAATTGTGACAGCCGGGAAAACCGCATCCTCCACAATTGGCAGCTGGCAAGGCTTCCTCTACCTGGTCGATCCGTGGATCTTCAAATACCTTGAACTTCTGAGCCACAAAATAGAGGATAATGGCAGCAGTGGCGCCAATTGCAACCAGGGTAATTATTGTAAATAGAATGATCTGACTCATTGCACGGTGTTGGTTTTCTTTATACTGAATGTAAATGTCGATTCAATGCGTTTGCGGAAAAGATAGAGGAGCAAATAGTAGGGGAGGATCGAGAGCAATGCCAGGCTTCCTGCCTTCAGCTCGCTCACTCCAACTAAAATTAGCAGGATCAGTACGGCCATAAGGATTAAAAATGGATAAAAGTATCCCAGCGCAACCGCTTTAAACCCCAGGCGTCGGGCTACCTGCACATGCACCTGCTCACCGGTTTTGTAGTTTGCTCCGGAAAGGGCGACATCCAGGAATTTCTCTTCCTGGTCGGCAGCACCACATACCCCTTTTGCGTGACAGGCAGAACATGCAGATTCGCTATTGATCTTCACATGTGCTACATCTCCTTCAATGCGATCGACAATTCCTATGTGGTCTATTAAATTTTGGTCGGACATATTTGAAGATTAATCCAAAACAGGTACAAAATTATCGATGTAGAGCGATTCTCAGTTGCGGAATATCATATTAATCCAATTTCAGGACAATTTATTCTGGATTTAAATAAACAAGTTGTGTTTTCCTGACTAACTGGCTATATTGCGGACGAAAGAAAAAGTCACAGGATTCGCCCTCAGGGCCCATTCTAAAAGAGATTGAAATGTAACGTAACCTGGTATGGGAAAACCCATTGCATCCCTGCTTTTTGCCTTATTCTTGCAGGTGAGCTATCTATGTCATGGACAGACTAGCATGGTAGTCTCACACCCTGTTGTGGAGGTAGAAGGTCGATCGGTTCACATCTTCTACAATATCATAGACAGCGATCCCAACCATAGATTTAATGTAACTCTTCTTATTACAGATACCTGGGGTGAGGAGTTGAATGTCATATCGCTATCCGGTGATGTGGGTGTAAATATTACCGGTGGCGTCCACAAGCACATTGTATGGGACACGGAAGCAGACCACATTACACTCGATGGTACCATTGATGTGCAGATTATATTGGAAGCCGTTCCTGCGACTTTTCCCGGGATCTCGACCAATGAGACGGATCTCAGTGATTTAGGGGGAACCGACCCGTTGACCGGGGAAGACGGTATATCAAAAAACGAACTCATGGGAGCCACAGGGTTGCCGGCGAAACCAAAAACTTACAGCCGGACCGGACTTGTATTCCAATCTCTACTGTTTCCAGGATGGGGACTTACACAGGTGAAGAAAAAACCCCACTGGATCAAAGGCCTTGCAGGATATGCTTGTATCGCAGGCTCGGTCTACCTGAACCGTCAGGCAGTGGAAACATATGCACAGATTGACAGCTTTCAAGACTATCAGGACAAGGACGATCTCTATCAGAAAGCACTGAAACAGGACAACATCTCGGAAGTGCTTGCATATACAGCAGCCGGAATCTGGGTGGTTGATTTTATCTGGACCCTGGTAGGTACATCCGAATTAAAAGCCAAACATAAAAAGAGCCCTGTGTCAGGGCTATCATTGATAACAGACATTAATCCTTTGACCTATGCGCCAATGGTTGGAATACATATTAGTTTTTAGCGGCATACTCTTTGCCATATCTTGTGTAAGGTTTGAGCCACGGGGATTTCTATTTATAACCACCGACTCTGTGTACATGGACAGCGGGGATAAAGGTATTTATGAGTTCGAAGGAACCATTTTAAACATAGGTGAGGAGGAGATTAAGCAGCATGGATTTTGCTGGGCTGAAACCCAGCGGCCCAATACCTGGGATAGTTATACTGATCTGGGACAGACAAACACAAAGGGATCTTTCATCAGCACCATTGAGGGTGTTAAGGCGCATACAACCTTTTATGTTAGATCTTTTGTGACAACAAGTGAAGGGATTCTGTATGGCAATGAGAAATCCTTCATCTCCTCCGCCCTCTCCATTCCTACTGTCCGGACCTTAAGTGCCAACCACATCACCTCCAACTCTGCAGTGTGTGGTGGAGAGGTTCTTTTGGAGGGTGTGTCGTCTGTTACAAGACGGGGAGTTTGTTGGAGCACAGATGAGCTACCTGATGTTTCGGATCAACTGGCAGAAGAGGGAGAGGGGCCAGGCAGTTACAGTGTTGGTCTGGAAGAGTTAGAGTTAAATACCATCTATTTTGCCCGGGCATTTGCCACAAATTCTGAAGGAACAGCCTATGGAGATGAGATCTCTTTTAAAACCTGGGCCGAGGGCGAATTTGCCGATTGCGATGGAAATGTTTACCCATCTGTGGTGATTGGAGAGCAGACCTGGATGAAAAAAAACCTGAGAGTTACACACTATGCCGATGGGAGACCCATCCCGGAGGTTATATCAGACTGGGTTGGGTTATCGACCGGTTCCAAAGCCTATTGCTGGCAGTACAACGATTCTACCTATGCAGATCCTTACGGGGCACTCTACACATGGAGTGCAGCCATGGATGGTGCCGGGAGCAACGATTCGAATCCAGGTGAAGTGCAGGGCGTTTGTCCCGATGGATGGCACCTGCCCAGTGACCAGGAGTGGCAGGAGATGGAGATCTTCATTGGAATGGACCCTGCAGAAGCAGACTCACTCAGTTACGGGGAACGAGGGGAAGGATTGGGCGGCAGGCTGAAGGAGACTGGCTACAAGCACTGGAGAAATCCCAACAGTGAGGCTACGAATTTCACTGGATTTACAGCAGTTGCCGGCGGAACCCGGGGTATTGATGGCAGGTTCAGAAGTCTGGGAAGAAATGCAACCTACTGGACTTCTTGGGAATTCAATTCTACGAATGCATGGATTCGCGGATTAAATTATAATAATTCTTACATCAGACGTGGTTACGATACCAAGGGCAATGGAGTCTCGGTTCGCTGCGTAAAAGATGAGGATGTTACAAAAAGCAATGAAAAATGAGGTGGGAGAAGATCACAATTGCTGTTTTGTCCATATTATTTGCCCTCATTCTCTATCTGTTGCTTCCCATTGAAACCCACAAGTATAGTTTAAGGATAGAGGCAGAGGAGACTTTCAATAAGGTAATAGCCATCGTATACGCCGATTTAGATGGGGATCGAAGCACAGAGATGGTTCGCTGTAAAAATGATAAGCCTGTACCTTCCATTGTAGTTCATAAGGAGGATGGAGAGGTGATCGAGCATTGGAATCTGAATGGGGATTGGGTGGAAAGATCAGGGGTTTATATCACTGACTTTGACCATGATGGATTCAAAGAGATTGTGGGATTTACCTGGTTTAATGATTCCATTTGGTTGCATGTGATTGAGCCCCTGCAGGCAGGGGGTACCTTTTTGCAACGACCGGTGGAAAGGGTGGAATTGTATAATAACTCCCAGGATTGGAGTATAAATTTTGCCGATCCTGCAGATCTGGATGGCGATAACAGGGATGAATTTTGCTTTAGCATCCTGGCAGGATTTACCATTCAACCCAGGCGTCTCTTCGTATACAATGTATTTGACAGAGAGTTACTTGTACAGAAGGATGAGCTGGGTAATAATATTTCTAAACCGGTTCTGGTTGACATGGACCATGACGGGAGTCCTGAGATAACAGGAAGGGTATATGCATCGGGCAATGTGAGTGACACCTCCTTGAGTTTCTCAGATAGCTGTTCCTGGTTTATGATCTATGACCGGAATCTTCGGTTCAAATCTCAGCCCGTTTCCTATAAGGGCAGTCCGTCTTATCTCACAGTAATGCCTTTGAAGAAGGAGCAGCAAACGCTGTTATTGACCGCTTATTTCGCACGGGATAAGGGGAAAACCATAAATCAATTGCAATTATGGGAATGGTTGGATGACAGCTTGCATATGGTTAAGAGCAGAACGCTGGAACGCAGCGGTGAAATTGGGTTACTCACTGCCGATCAGTCTGACAATGGCTCTTTCTATATGTCAGACAAGCATGCAATTATCCGGCTCAATGATTCACTTGAAGAGATGAGCCGCATAAGTGCAGACGGACCCTTTAGTCACTCCAGGTCCTACCCACAGGATATTGATAGCGACGGGCTAAAAGAACAGGTCTATTTTACCGACTTTCGGGTATTAAACATCTATCGAAGCAATTTTACCCATCTGGTTAAACTGGACGTGGGATATCATGAGATGAAGCCAGTTATCACCTCTTTTTCAAATGGAAAGGATCACTATGTGAACCTCTTTCTGCACCCCGAAAACCTCCTCATGAGATACGCCAGGAATCCCCTCTATCCATTCAGGTTTTTGCTTCTGCTGATCATGTTTTTAGCCTATTATCTCCTCTTTACTTTCTTTGCAAACTTGCAGAGGAGACGCATTGAATCCAGGCAGTCGCTGGAACGACAGGTGATGCATTATCAGCTCGCTAATGTGATGCAACAGCTGGATCCTCATTTTATGTTCAATGCCCTGACCAGTATTTCCAGTTATTACCACAAAGGCGACAAAGCACATGCTCAATCTTACCTCTCCAGGATGTCCAAGCTCATGCAATCCTCACTGGAGAATTCGGAAAGGATGACCATCTCACTGAGGGAGGAGATCCGGTTTGTGAGAGATTACCTGACCCTTGAAAACCTGAGGCTGGGTGATTTGTTCAGCTTCAACATTGATGTGGAGGAAGTTTTTATGGATCAGGTCCAGATTCCCAAAATGCTCATTCAGAATTTTGTGCAGAATGCCCTCAAACATGGGATCATGCATTTAGAGGATCGCAAAGGTTTGATTCGGGTATATTCCATTGAACGAAATGGTTACCTCTATATTTGTATAGAAGACAATGGGATTGGCAGGAGGGAAGCATCTGAAATCGGAAGTTTTGGATCGGGTAATGGCCTGAGAATTGTTCAGAAGACACTGGATATTTTTGAGAAGCTGGAAAAAGTCAGAATCACATTTGAGATAGAGGATCTGTATGATGAGAACAAGCTTCCCTCTGGTACCAGGGTTGAAGTGAAGATCTTGCTGAATTAGAATAGTTTTGAATGCTTTAATTCTTATGGGTCAAGCCTTCTGTTGGTCACATATTTGGCTTGGGATTCCTGAACTTTGTCCTGTGTGGAGAGGAAGTGGTTTAGTTTATCCTGATAATAGACCTTTAGCCAAAGATCCTTGCGAATTTTACCGATATGTTGATAGGTATTCGCTGAATGGAGGATGAGTCTTTGCAGGAAGACTTCTTGAGGTTCCCGGTGTCTGTTCAGTACCTGGCTCAGGATGATGGGTTTGATGCTCAGGTCGGCGGCGAATTCTTTCCTCTTTTTATGGAGGGTATCCACATAGATTCTGAGGAATTCAGGAAAACGTGGGCCAGGATTGCTTTCAGGTTTGTTCAGGTATTCTTCCATCTGGTATCTCAGTTGCATCAGTTTTGCTTCCCTGATCTCATGGGCTGGCCTTATCCTGAACCGGGCTTCCCTGGCTTTGAGTAATGCACTTTTCTCTTCTTCCCGTTGCTCATTTGTAAGGTGACGGGAATCAATCAGATATTTGAAGTCTTCCAATTCTTTTTTTTGTCTGTTATCCGTCATGATCATACCTCCTGATTAGTTCAATCAACTCTCTGCCATCTAAGAACAAGCTTCGGCCAGCCCTTTGAAATTTATATTTCTTCATATAATGGTCAATCAAGTCGGTCTTTGGCACGAGAGATACACAGGTCCATTCCCCGTATTGTTTTAGGGTGCGGATGCATGCAGAAGCTATGAGATTCCCAGCGATGTGACCATATTTTCGTTTTCTGCCCCTGTTCTCTTTTGATACAGCCAACAACCTGATTTCTATCCTGGACTCTTCCGGGTGGTTTTCAAGGGATAACAATCCCAGGATTCCTGTTGTTCCCTTGATTCGGATCTTGTAAACATCATGTTCTTTCTCCTTCTTCCAGTTAAACCAGAATTTGATTTTCGTTATGTGCTTAAAGTCCTGTTCTTCAATAGGAATAACTTCGGCAACAAGGAATTCCTTTGAGATTCTGTGTTCTATAATGAACATACCCAAAGGTATGAAAAAATATACAAAAAGTGTATAAATACACGAGTAATATACAGTTTATGTAAACTTTATTCTTGTCAGCTGATAATCCCCCAGTCGATGCGATTTGGATTCCCTTTTTTCACATGTTTGGCGAAGATGAAGTTCTTTTCAAGCTTCAGATCGGGATCTTCGGTGATGATCAGCTCGGCAGTGTCGCGGGCCAGCTGAAGGATCTGTCCATCTCTACCCAGATGAGCAATCTTCAGGTTGAAAGGCACCCCGCTCTGTTGTGTACCTTCAATATTGCCGGGTCCGCGCAGCTTCAGATCCACCTCGGCAATTTCGAATCCATCATTGGTACGTACCATGGTATCGAGGCGCAGTTTTCCCTCTTGTGACAGTTTATACCCCGACATCAGTATACAATGTGATTGTTCGGTTCCACGGCCCACCCGCCCCCTGAGTTGGTGCAGCTGCGACAATCCGAACCTTTCGGCACTTTCGATGATCATTACCGAGGCATTGGGCACATCTACACCCACTTCGATAACGGTGGTCGCTACCATGATGTGGGTGCGGCCCGCCACAAAATGCTGCATGGAGATCTCTTTCTCTTCGGGTTTCATCTTACCATGCACCACACTTACCTGGTAATCGGGTGGAGGAAATGCCCTGCATATACTTTCATAACCATCTTCCAGATCCTTGTAATCCATGAACTCGGACTCTTTAATCAGAGGGTATACGATATAGGCCTGTCGTCCGGCTGCCAGCTGTTTTTTCAGAAAGCCGAATACCATTAGTCTTTTGGAATCGAAAGAGTGACGGGTAATGATGGGCTTACGTCCCGGAGGGAGCTCATCGATGACAGATACATCCAGGTCTCCATAAAGGGTCATGGCCAGGGTACGTGGGATCGGTGTGGCAGTCATCACCAGCACATGGGGCAGTACATCCGCTTTCTTCCAGAGCCTTGCACGCTGTGCCACTCCGAACCGATGCTGCTCATCAATGACCACAAATCCCAGGTTCTTGAACTGGACAACATCCTCGATCAGGGCATGGGTTCCAATGAGTATATGCAGTGATCCATCCAGAAGAGCCTCATGAATGGGTTTTCGCACTGTTTTTTTCACGGATCCGGTAAGAAGTTCCACCCGGATATCCATTCCATGGAGGAATTTGCTGACGCTCTTAAAGTGCTGCTGAGCCAGAATCTCCGTAGGCGCCATGATGCATGCCTGGAACCCGTTATCGATGGCAATCAGCATAGACATCAAAGCCACCAGCGTTTTTCCACTTCCCACATCCCCCTGCAACAGCCGGTTCATCTGTCGGCCCGAACCCATATCCCGTCGGATCTCCTTCATTACCTTTTTTTGCGCCCCGGTGAGTTCAAAGGGAAGATGATCTCTATAAAAGGTATTGAAGCTATCACCCACCGTTTCAAATACATTCCCTTTGAAGCGTCTGTTTCGGTCGGTTTTATTTTGAAGGATATTCAGCTGGATGTAGAAAAGCTCTTCGAACTTCAATCGGAGTTCTGCTCTTTTATACTGACCTGAGGAATCGGGAAAGTGGATCTGGCGCATGGCAGTATCCAGGTTGACCAGGTTGAGCTTTTGCAGGAGCCAGGCGGGCATGGTTTCCTCAAATCTCGCAGGCAGTCCCTTCACCAGGTTGGCCATCAATTTGCTGATGGCTTTGGAAGTGAGGTACCGGTCCTTCAGTTTCTCGGTGGTGGAATATACAGACTGGAGCTTTGAGCTCACTACATGTTTCTTTCCCGGATCTTCCAGTTCGGGATGGACCACATTCAATTTTCGCTGATAAACGGTGGGTTTACCAAATACAACCAGCTCCTTTCCCACCGGGTAGTTTTCGGGAATCCATTTTGCACCTTTGAACCACACCAGTTGAATCTGGCCCGATCCATCTGTAAAATCAGCCGTCAGCCTTTTGCCCCTTCCCTTACCCACAGCAGCATATCCCACTATTTTACCCCGAATCTGTATTTGAGGCATGTCAGAGGTTATCTCGGATATCCGGTAGAACCTGCTCCTGTCCACATACCTGAAAGGATAGTAGGTGAGCAGATCTTCGAATGTATTGATCTGTAGCTCCTGCCTCAACAGGTCGGCCCGTTTAGGCCCAACCCCGGGAAGAAATTGAATATCCTGCTGTAAATATTGTTGCATGGCTGGAGCAATTTATGTAAAATTAGCATTTTGCATGAATTACGCGAGCGCAATAGCTTTGCTTTAGCAAGCTGCGGGAAGCGTCAAAGCGGGATAAATGGGCTGGAGAATCTGCAAATACATCCAACACCTGTTCTACAGGAAGCACAGGGAAGGTCATGGGATCCACTCTCCCTATCTCTTCGAATTTGTAAATCAGGTGGTTTTTAATGGAGGTGGAGTGGATATTCCGGCACCGATTCTGAGTGCCCACAGGGAACTCAGAAAAGAGAGGGGCATAATTCCTGCAGCTGGAGGTAATAATCCCACTGGAGGTAATAATCCCAGGGGAGCAGGATCAAAAGTCGATTCTAAAGAGACCAGAACCATTCAATCTTTTGTGAGGAGCTCTTCAGTGAGCCTGGACCAGGGGGCCCTGTTGTTCAGGACAGCTCATTGGCTGAATCCAGACATGATACTGGAACTTGGAACCGGACTGGGTGTGAGCACACTTTACCTGGCAGGGGGAGTGGGAGAAACATCAGACCGGGAACCGGACTCGTTCCAGGTCCATACTATAGAAGGAGATCCTGTAAGAGCAGATTTTTCCCGACAACTGTTTAAACGATTTGGATTAAATGGGGTCAAAGTACATTGCGGAGATGTGGATCGGATGGTGGAGGAGCTGGCCGGGAAGTTGCCGGGCCGTTTCCTTGCATTTGTGGATGCCAATCACAGGTATGAACCCACCCTTCGGTACCTGCGGCTCTTAATCAACTCGGCGGGTGAGGAGGCGGTGATAATTATGGATGATATCTACTGGTCGAAGGGGATGTACCGGGCATGGAAAGAGGTGATCTCCTGGCCCGGGGTACGGGTCAGTATAGACCTGTTTCATATGGGAATCCTGCTGCTTAGGAGGGACCTGCAGAAAACCCATTTGAAAATTAAGATTTAAATATTTTTTAGATTATATATACTCTTTATTGCTTACTTTCGTCTACAATTCGATAAAAATGGAAACAATTATCAATCTGAATAAAATCGTTAAGAACTACTACATTGGTACTATTGTCGTTGAAGCTCTCCGTTCCGTGGATCTGGAGATCAAACGGAATGAATATGTGGCTATTATGGGTCCCTCCGGGTCGGGTAAATCTACACTGATGAACTTGGTGGGTGCACTGGATACACCCACAAGTGGTGAGTATATTTTAAACGGGACAGATGTAAGCAAGATGGATGACAACCGGTTGGCCGAGATTCGCAACCAGGAAATTGGTTTTATATTTCAGACATTCAACCTTCTTCCCCGTTATACAGCACTTGAAAATGTGACCCTTCCCCTGATCTATGCGGGAATAGGGAAGACAGAAAGGGTAGAAAAAGCAAAGAAGACCCTTGAAGAGGTTGGGCTTGGCGATCGCATGGATCACCGACCCAATGAATTATCGGGCGGACAAAGGCAGAGGGTGGCTGTGGCCAGGGCACTGGTAAATACTCCTTCCATTATTCTTGCCGATGAGCCAACAGGAAACCTGGATTCCAAGACATCGGTGGATATCATGAAGCTTTTTGGAGATATCCATTCAAAAGGGAATACCATTATTCTTGTAACACATGAAGAGGCTATTTCCAGGTATGCCCACCGGATCATTAGTCTCCTTGATGGTGAGGTTGATAGGATTGAGATCAATGAAAATCCACAAATGTAGAAAAAGAGTTCCCCGGAGGAAATAGCATATCTTGAAAAAATCTGGCATTTATACAAAGAGTGGTGACAGGGGTGAGACATCCCTTATAGGGGGGAGAAGGGTTCCCAAGTCGCATCCCAGGATCGAAGCATATGGTTCGGTGGATGAACTTATGGCGCACACTTCCATGTTACGCGACCTGTTAGAGGATGAACGATTAAAGGAAGACCTCCTTATAATTCTTGATATACAAATGGTTACAGCCTCTATGCTTGCTGCTGATTTTGATGTAATGCCTGCTGGACTGCCTGTGGTGGGAAAGGAGCAGGTTGATTTTATTGAAAGCCGGATTGATGAAATGGATGCATCTCTGGAACCTCTGGTTTCCTTTGTTTTACCGGGCGGCCATCCGGCCATCTCCCAGGCTCACATTGCCAGGACCGTCTGTCGCCGCACGGAGAGAATTATACTCAGGTTGCAGCAGGATCATCAGATTGACGATGCCATTATTCAATTTTATAACCGTTTGTCGGATTATTTTTTTGTGATTTCAAGAAAAATCGCCTCTATCAGGGGGATAAAACAGAAGCCTTGGAAAAGAGGGTTGCAGTAATCGATTTTTTTTTTAAATTTGCCGCATTTTAAATCGCCTTTTTACAAACTAATTAATACGTCGATGTATTGGACCCTGGAATTAGCCTCTAAACTTGAAGATGCCCCGTGGCCTGCCACCAAGGAAGAGTTGATTGATTTTGCAATCAGATCTGGTGCACCTATGGAAGTAATTGAAAATTTGCAGGAAATTGAGGATGAAGGCGATGTCTATGAGAGTATCGACGATATTTGGCCTGATTATCCCAGTAAGGATGACTTTTTCTTCAATGAAGACGAATATTGAGAGAAAGGGGTTAAAACATTAACTGTGAGGATGTTTCGAAGAGGCATCCTTTTTTTATTTCCAGATATATACATCCTGCCACTTCAGGGGTCGCCATTGCGCCACCCACTTAAAATCACTTAAGCGGGACTCTTCGGTCGGAAACATGCTTAACGGGTAGTACGTGCCATCGGGTTGGGTCATGTAGTTCACCTTTGAGATCTTACTATCCTTCAGATAGATGATCAGATCAGAACAGGCTGTTTTGTTGGCACCGACAACCACATCCTCATCTGTAGCATAATAGATGGTCTGACCATTGCCTGTCACCAGTATCTTGCTCAATTTACTATCCACGAAGTAGGCGGTCATCTCCTTACCTCTCATCTGATCGAAGCTCTCTTCATCCTTTTGCGAGGCCACGAATGCAACTCCTGTAAGGAACATCTTATCCAGTTGCTGGTCTACCATAACCACCTTTATGTGATTGGCAGTAAGCTGATTTTCATCCGACCACAGGACAGGTTCTCCATAGAAGTTAAAAGCGCTATCGGCTTCCACATAGACCAGGGAATCGCACATCACCTGCAGATCCTCCCTGAAAATCTTTACCTTATTGTAGGCCTTTAGAATGCGACTCTGTTCTTCCAGCTCAGGATTCTGCATGGTTCGAAGGGTATCGGCATGTACATACATGGTATCCACACCATCCACCTGAATCATCAGGGCGCTGTCGGTTACTGTAGCTGTTTCTGAGCTGCTTTGGTAGACCCCATAATTTCCCTTCAGGATCATGTTCTCTGAGGTGTCGATCAATTCCACATTGTTTTTGGCCCAGCCATATCCTTCGTTGGCTTCATAATGGAGGGTATCTCCCTTCAGGATCCTCCCTCCCTCTTCCAGGTAAGCATGATGAGTCACATGGGAGATATCCTGCCGGGTATCGTACCAGCCCTCTTCACAATAGATGTATCGCTCTTCGTTGAATATCTCGGTGGGTCCAAAGAAGTAGCTCACTTCGGTCTGGGTATCATATTTCAGGCTATCAGTTTTGATGGTGTATTCCGGATTGATAATTACCACACTATCCATAAAATAGAAAATCTCGGAATCCATAATAAATCGTCCCCGCTCACTGGTGAGTCGGTTATCCTCTTTGGTCAGAATTCCTCCACCCAGGTAGTCGAGGATGCCAAGGGCCCTGTTGTAATTGATCGAATCGGTAACCAGGGAGATGTCTTTGTTAACCAGTTTCACGTTGTTCCTTACCCGGGCCATCTTGTTTATCCCGTCGTAGTAAGCCAGGTCGCTGGTGAGGGTCAGGGTATCACCCTGCTGAATTTTCACATTGCTAAAAGCATCCACTGATTTTGTGATCTTGTAGTAGTAGGCCGAATCGCAGGACATTACCACGTCGTCGTGAATGAGTCTGACATCTCCAATGAGTTTGGTGGCATCCTTGCCTATCTTCACATCGTAGGCAGTGAGATCTGCGTTAATTATCTCTATAAAGGAGGACTTCTGCCCCATCAGAAGCTGGGAAGAGATTCCCATACAAAGCATAAGCAGGCTTTTTTGCAAGAGTTGCTTATGCCGGAGGGAGGGTATCATCTCTGGGTGGTCTGCTGCACGTTGAATCCGCAATCTTTAAAGGAGGGATCCAACCTGATGTAGGTGGTCTTTTTCTTATCATCATACCACTCCTTGATCACCTGGTTGGTCTTATAACTCAGTGCCATTTCCTCAAGGAGTACATAATCCTGTTTCAGATTAGCCCGGTGAGGCTCTATCCTGGATTTGAGTTGAATAAGTTTGTAGCAGACTTTGCCACTATGGTCGGTCGACTCGTAGGTGGCGGTGAGATCTCCCACTTCCATGTTACGGATCATATAGTAGTCCTTGGTATCAAGTTGATCCAGTTCAAATTTGGCTGACATGGTCTGAGGGTTCACCAGAAGACCGCCATTTACACTGGTTTTACTGTCTTCAGAATATCTTTTTGCGGTTAGCGCAAATGCAACCGAATCGGCCTCGATCTGGATTTTCAGGCTGTCCAGTTTATGAATGGCACTCTGCTTTGCATTTGCATCAGCTTTGGGATTCATCAAAATGTGCCTGGTATTGGCCCTGTCGCCGCGCCTCTCAATCATCTGTATCAGGTGAAACCCAAATGAGCTCTCCACGATCTTTGAGATCTGTCCGGGTTTAAGTGACCATGCTGCTTTTGAATAGGCCTTATCCAGGTTGCTGGGCATCATGAATCCCAGCTCTCCCCTTCGGGAGGCAGTACCGGGATCTTCTGAATAAAGGATGGCTAGTGTTCCGAAATCCTCTCCCTCCTGCACACGTTTCCTCAGTTCCAGCAAACGTTCTTTCACATCAAATATGGCTTTCTCACTGAATTTTGGATACGCGATAATTTGTGACAGCGCAACCTGTGTATTGATGTAGGGAATGCTATCCTCTTCCAGCGAGCGGTAGTATGCCTTCACGTCGGAAGGAGTGGTGGTAACATCGATTACTATGGTAGACCTGACTTCATCCGTTATCATCTGCTCTTTGATGGCTTCTCTCAGGTCATCTTTAATATCGAATATGGACTTATTGAAATAAGCTTCCATTTCTGCTTCATCTCCAAATTGCCCGATAAAATAGTCAAGTCGTGATTCCATCTGCATCTCTACCATATCAGGGCCCACTTCAACACTATCAATCTTGGCCTGTGCCATCAGCAGTTTCTGCTCGATGAAATGGTTATAGATCAGGCACCGTGCATCCGATGACATATACATACCCGACATTTTCTGCTGCAGGTATTGCTGTTCAATGTCACTCTGTAGTATATGAAAATCGCCCACAACACCAATAACCCTATCAATAACAATGGGTTGGGCCACTGCCTGTATGGAAAGCATTGCACCTAAAATAATATATATGATATTTTTTTTCATTTCATTATTGGTAAATTTCAAACTGATTCCTATTTACACCATCATTGTAAACCCTTTGCTCCAGATCCTGAATGAACTCCATCTTCCGTTTATTCAAAATGATGCTAATAATATCGTCGGAGACCAACTCAATGGGAGCAGCCTCTCCTTCGGTTACATGGTCGGTCACATGCAAAAAATATCTGTACTGGGAATCCGTTGTTTCGATATTTTTGTTGTACCTGAGATATCTGGAGGGTTGAGATATCTTCATGGGAAGTTGTACTTTGATGGATGTGAAATATACCCAGGTATCGTTAAAATCGCTGTATTTGTCCGCGTAGTTTAAACAATATTTCTCCATCTTATCCAGATCTTCCTGCCTGCTGTTCCACGACCATCGCCGAAGCTCATCCACCCTGGGTGCTGTGAGTGGAATCTTTATATAAGTTCCTTTAATCACATCCTGATTCAGCATAAAATTATTGATATTCTCATCATAGTAGGTCTGAATCTCCTCCTCCGGAACCAGGGTGTCCAGTTTTTGTTGAAGCAGTTTCTGCCGATAGGAGAAGATCATAAGAGAAAGGCGGTACTGTTCGATCTGCTTTTCAAAATCCACCTGCTCGTCATTGAGGGCTTGCTCTGCCTTGTTTAACATTAACTGGTCCTTTACCCAGGTCTCCACAAATCTTTTGACGATGATCAGGCTGTCCTGACCAGAAGTGCCCTGAGGTATGGCCTCTGAAAGATCGGAAGGATAGAGGTATTCCTCAAAAACCCTGGCAACCGGTTTTTCCTGGTTGTTACTGTGGAACAGGGAACACCCGTTGGCCAGTAACACAATGGCCGCTATGAGCAGCAGAGTTCTGTGCATTTTTAGTTTTCAATCCTGGATAGCAGGTCTTTGTTCACCTCCACAGGATATTTCTCTTTTAATTGGTTTATCCAATCCTCTTCAAGAAAGGTTTGATAGTCAGATGTAATCTGGCCCCGGGATTCATCCAGTTTTTTTGGTTCGGGCGACCTCACTTCCTTAATAATCACGAAACTGTTTGATTCATCACCCTCAATCACTGGCCCTGGTCCCACGACTCCATTCTGAGCATCCACCATTTCATTCTCATCTTTTTCTACCAGCATCCTGGTTAGGGTTATACAGGGAATGGTGTCGTTGCTGCAGTAGCGGGCATTCAGCGCTTCCTCATCTAACTTGCCTTTAGCAATTTTCTTTGAGGCTTTTTTGACACCGGCTACATCTGTTCCTTCATTAAATGTGACCAGGAATGCATCGGTCCGGGCCTGCCACATGTAGTCGTTCTTATGAGCTTCATGAAATGCTTCCAGTCCAAGTGTGTCTGATACAGCCATAGACCATACCTGCTGATCCATAATATCAAACAGGAGGATTCCATCGTGGTACTCTTCATAGATATATCTGAATTCGGGATATTTCACAGATAACCTGGACTCTTCATATTTAATCACCTGATCATTGGAGAAATCTTTAAAGAGGACATCTACATAGGATTTTGGGTTCCTCGACTTTCCCCGGTTCTGTGTAACTACAATGTAATCAACAAATTCTCCAGTGGTGATCTCCTTCTCGCCAATCTTCAGCAGGAGAGTGGTCAGATACTCCAGTTCACCGGCTTCCCACATTCCAAGGAGGAGAGAAGTATCAATTGCTGCATAGATAGGTTCCAGGGACTCTGAATTCTCAGAGTATCCATACTCATTCTTAAGTTTTGCAATGTAACGGTCGGACCTGTGTTTCCCACGGTCCGCCCTGTTGATCTTTTCCTGTAATGTGGCCTCCATCTCCTCGTAAGTACCAACGCCCTTTTTATCCATAAGCTTCACAATGTGCCATCCGTAGGAGGACTTAAAAGGCTTGCTGTATTCTCCGGTCTGTTCAATAGAGAAGCATACATTCTCAAACTCGGGTATCATGCGGCCGGTGCCGAACCAGGGAATCTCCCCGCCGTTCTTTGCCGATCCCGGATCCTCCGAATTGTTCATTGCCAGTTGCCTGAAATCCACACCTGACTGGATGCTGTCATAGACGGTCTGTACCTTTTCATAAGCCTGCTCTTTTTGCGACTCATCCATCTCCTCCGGAGTCCGCACAAAAATATGTGCCACTTTTACCTGTCCCCGCGCAGGCCTTCTTTCATCCACCTTTAAAACATGGTATCCGTAGTTGGTTCTGAAGGGCATGCTTATCTCCCCAATCGGCGAGGTATATGCCATGGTCTCGAAAGCATAGATCATTGAGAAAGCGGTGAAGTATCCAAGGTCGCCTCCATTTCGCTGTACCGAAGCATCGTCGGATGTAGCCCGGGCCACGGTTTCGAAATCCTCTCCATTCAAAATACGTGCCCTGATCTCTGAAGCCTTTTCATAGGCCTGAAGCGTATCCTCAGGTGTAGGACTGCTGCCCAGTTTAATTAATATGTGATGGGCCTTTACATCCAGCTGGGCTCTTTCATAGGCCTCTTTCATCATCTCCTGCTTGGCCTCTTCATCAGTTAAATAGGGCTTGGCCAATTGCACCCTGTATCCCTCAAGCTCGTTGATGAATTTCGTTGTGGTATCCATTCCCAGAGCCTCAGCTTCCTTTACTTTCAGCTTAAAATTAATGAAAAGTTCCAGATACTCCTCTGGCGTCTGCTTGTTAAGAGAAGCTTCATTATTATTCTTTTTATAGATCCTTTCAAATTCATCCACGGTAACCGGGTCACCTCCCACAGTTAAAAGTACCGGAGATTCCTGGGCATAAAGTCCAAACACTACTCCTGTTATCAGGGCAATTGAGAATATACTCTTCTTCATTTCAATTATTATTTTATGTAAAACGGTTAGTTTCTGTAAATATTATCTGCTGTAATTGGGGGCTTCCCTGGTAATGGTAATGTCATGCGGATGGCTCTCCTGAATACCTGCATTTGTAATCCGCACAAACTTTGCATTCTGTAGTGCGGGTATATCTGAAGCTCCACAGTATCCCATACCGGCCCTGAGTCCGCCTAACATCTGATAAATCACTTCGGTTAGGCCTCCTTTAAACGGAACACGGGCAGCGATACCTTCAGGAACCAGTTTCTTAATATCATCCTCCATATCCTGAAAGTAGCGGTCTTTGGATCCGTGTTGCATGGCTTCCAGCGAACCCATGCCCCGGTATGATTTATACTTCCGGCCATTGTAGATAATGGTCTCACCAGGCGACTCTTCGACCCCTGCAAACAGGGAACCGGCCATGATCGAATGTGCTCCTGCCGCCAGGGCCTTTACAATATCACCTGAATAGCGGATTCCTCCATCGGCAATCACGGGGACTCCGGAACCTTCAATGGCTTTAGCCACATCATAAATTGCTGTGAGCTGTGGTACGCCAACACCTGCAATGATCCTTGTGGTACAGATCGAACCTGGCCCAATCCCTACTTTGACACCGTCGGCACCAGCTTCCACCAGTGCTTTTGCAGCTTCACCAGTGCCCACATTTCCAACCACCATATCCAGATCAGGGAAGCGGGCTTTTACTTTCTTAAGGCTTTCCACTACTGCCATTGAGTGTCCATGAGCCGTGTCAATCACTATGGCATCTACTCCGGCCTCTTTCAGGGCGGTAACCCGTTCAATGATATCGGCTGAAACTCCCACTGCTGCTGCTACACGCAGCCTACCTTTACTATCCTTACAGGAATTGGGCCGATCCTTGGATTTGGTGATATCCTTGTAGGTGATCAGTCCGATCAGTTTGTTCTCTGAGTCCACCACAGGCAGTTTCTCAATTTTGTACTCCTGGAGGATCTTTCCAGCCTCGGCCAGACCTGTATTCTTTGTGGTGGTGATGATATTTTCACCGGTCATCACCTCAGAAATGGCACGTTCCATGTTCTGCTGGAACCTCAGGTCCCTGTTGGTGACAATCCCGATGAGGAAATTGCCCTCATCCACCACGGGGATGCCCCCGATTTTATACTCCTTCATCAGGTTTAATGCGTCACTGACAGTGTCTTCCTTGCGTATGGTGATGGGTTCATGAACCATTACACTTTCGGCCCGCTTTACCCGCCTTACCTGCCTTGCCTGCTCTTCCAGGGGCATGTTCTTGTGAATCACGCCTATACCGCCTTCCCGTGCAATGGAGATGGCCAGCTGCTCTTCCGTAACTGTATCCATCGCAGCCGATAGTATGGGTATATTCAGATGGATGTTCCTGGAGAACCGGGATTTGATACTCACTTCCCGGGGGAGAACTTCTGAAAAGGCAGGAACAAGTAAAACATCATCGAAGGTGAGTCCTTCAGAGGCGATTTTATCCTGAGTGAATGACATTGTATTATAATTTGGTTAAATTTAAATGTGGCAAAATTACAAAAAAAAAGCTTAGTAAAACTTGAAGAAATTCGAGGGATATTATCTCGTTTCTGGGGGTTCACAGAATTCAGGCCCTTACAGGAAGAGATCATCCTTTCCGTACTGGCAGGAAACGACACCCTGGCCCTGATGCCAACAGGCGGAGGAAAGTCTGTTACCTTCCAGGTTCCAGCACTGGCCACGGAAGGGATTTGCCTTGTGATCACTCCTTTGATCGCTTTGATGAAGGACCAGGTGGACCAGCTGAACCGAAGGAGGATCAAAGCTACAGCCATCCATTCGGGCATGACCCGGTATGAAATTGACATAACACTAAATAATTGCGTCTTTGGGGACTATAAATTTCTTTATCTATCCCCTGAACGCCTCTCCACCGAACTCTTCCTTACCCGTGTCAGAGATATGAATGTAAACCTGATTGCAGTGGATGAGGCACATTGCATTTCACAATGGGGATATGATTTTAGGCCATCCTACCTGGAAATCAGTTCTTTGCGACAAATAGTTGAGCATATTCCTGTACTGGCCCTTACAGCCACAGCCACCCCGGAAGTGTGTGCCGATATTCAGGAACGCTTGTTATTCAGGGAAAAGAACCTGTTAAAAATGAGCTTTCAAAGGGAAAACCTGACCTATATAGTCAGGCAGACCGAAGATAAGCAGGGTGAGCTTACCCGCATGATACAGAAGCTTAACGGAAGCGGTATCATATATACTAGGAGCCGGAAGAAATGTCGGGAGATTGCGCAAATGCTCCAGGGTGAAGGAGTAACGGCCGATTATTACCATGCCGGACTAAAACAGGAAGCAAGAAACCAGCGTCAGCAGGGATGGACCGAAAATCGTTACCGTGTAATGGTGGCTACCAACGCTTTTGGAATGGGGATTGATAAACCCGATGTACATTTTGTGATTCATATGGACCTGCCCGATTCACCGGAGGCCTATTTTCAGGAGGCAGGGAGAGCCGGGAGGGATGGTACCAGGTCATGGGCCATCCTTTTGCACAGTCCGGCCGATGAGCGACTCCTAAAACAACGCATTGAAGTGAACTTTCCGGGAATTCCAAAAGTTCGGGAAGTGTACATGGCCCTCTGTAACTATCTTCAGATTGCACAGGGAAGTGGAAAAGGACAGCAATATGATTTTGAGATTGGAGAGTTCCTGCATCGGTTCAGGTTTAATGCCATGGTGGCCAGCAGCGCAATTACAATCCTTAGCCGCGAGGGCTATATTTCCCTCACCGATGCATTTCATAATCCTTCACGTATTAAATTCCGGGTGGAACGCGACGGACTCTATGGTTTTCAGGTGAAGCATGGGGATTTTGATGGATTTATCAAGTTGTTGCTTAGATCTTACAGTGGGCTATTCACCCAGTTTGTGAAGATCGATGAAGTTTTCCTGGCCAGGAGGTCGGGCCTGTCGGCCGAGCGGGTTTACAACTATCTAAAATCCCTTTCAACCCGACAGATTATTTACTATTTACCCCGCAAGGAGGTTCCGGTGATTACCTTTCTGGAGGAACGGCTCGACGAAAGGAATCTGTTCATCTCACCAGGGAGGTACAATTTTAGAAAGGAACGGTACGAAAAAAGAGTGATGGAGATGCTTCGCTATGCATCGGCCAAAACCCTTTGCAGAAACCAGTTTCTGCTGAGCTATTTTGGTCAGCGTGACACTCCTGCCTGCGGTCGGTGTGATGTCTGTTTGTCAAAGAGTGCTCCAGATCCCCGTAGTGAAGAGTTTCAATCCATTGCCAGATCCATTGCGGAGCATCTATCGGTTGAGGGCATGAGCCTGGAGGAGCTCATATCCAGGTTGGAAGCGGATCCTGAGGAGGTGGCTCAGGTAGCAGAGTGGCTGGTGGATCAAGGTAAGGTGGTAAGGGAAAAGAACCTATTGATGAGGTGGGAAAAGGGAACGCCTGAAATCTAATGGCTTTTAACTATATTTGCCCCATGCAAGAAGAGAGTTCAAGTCTTCATAATTATGTGTATTCCAATGAAATGGTGGAATTTGTCACTACAGCTAATGGTTTTTGCCAGTTTATTGAGCAGTTGAAAGGAGAGGAGGGTAGAGCTTTTATTTCCGAAGCCGTCAAGCATTTTTCAGAAGTATACACCTCATTCATTAAGTTGGATGCTACCGATCCAGTGAATGACTCACCTGAAGATCCCACCGTTACGGAGCAGGAGTGGTCCTTGATCTACCAGCGAATTTCAATGATCCTTGGTGCTTATAACGAATACCTGCGCCCGGCCGTTGAAGACGAATTCGACCGCTCAGAGCTTGTTACCCACACCATATCTGAAGATACAGCCGATGTATACCAGGAATTAAAGAACTTCACAATCATATACAGTCGTGGTATAGAGGAGATTATGAATGATTCAGCCTGGGAGTTGGGTGTGCGTTTTGCCGAACACTGGGGAAAAAAATTATTACAATCATTGACCGCACTGCATGAGCTGTATGTGTCGGGTAAAGATCCAACAGAAAAGGAGTGATGTTTCAAAGCGAGATTACCAAAGAAGAGGTGGCCGATCTGGAGTTGATCCAGTACGAGGGACCCATCAAATTGATCGATACCGAGGAGGGTTTTCTAAAAGAGATTCCACATATCAATGAGCAGTCTGTTCTGGGATTTGATACAGAGACAAGGCCCTCATTTAAGAAAGGAGTGGTTTATCCCACTGCATTGATACAGATTTCAACCCTCGACCAGGCATGGCTACTTCGTGTGAACAGGATGGGTTATCCACCTGAACTGCTTGACCTGCTTAACCGGGAAGAGATTCTTAAGGTGGGATTGGGCCTGAATGATGATTTACGCAGGTTGAGGGCAGATTTTCAATTTGAACCGGGCGGATTCCTGGATCTGCAACAATATGTGGGTGCTTTTCGAATCGAGGAGAAAGGATTGAAAAAATTGAGTGGGATTGTGCTCGGACGACGCATATCGAAATCTCAGCAAGTCTCCAACTGGGACTCCGACCTGCTGACTGAAGCACAATTAAGGTATGCGGCAACTGATGCCTGGATATGCCTGAAGATCTACAACAGGTTAAGAACAGTTTTATCGTAGGAACATGAGCGAAAGAACCCGTATTGTATTAAAATCAGGCAAAGACCAATCGTTAAGACGTTATCATCCCTGGGTGTTTTCGGGGGCCATTAAGAAAATTTACGGTCCGGCCAGGGAGGGTATTCTGGTCGATATTTACGACAATAAGGACGAATTCCTGGCGTCGGGTCATTACCAGGATGGTTCCATAGCAGTGAGGGTACTGAGCTTTCATAAACTGGATTTGAATCAGGAGTTCTGGGACGAGCGAGTGGGTAATGCATGGAAGCTGCGGCAAAATCTTGGGTTGCTACCCAGTGCACAAACCAATGTCTTCAGATGGATCAACGCCGAAGGTGATGGATTACCCGGACTGATTGTGGATTACTATGGGGGAGTGGCTGTGGTACAGATGCATTCTATTGGAATGTACCAGAACCTTGGAGCCATAGTCCAATCACTGAAAAAAGTGGCAGGAGAGCAGGTACACACCATTTATAACAAGAGCGACTCAAGCCTTCCTGATAAACCGGGGATTTCGAATCGAAGTGGATTTCTCCTGGGGAATCTTGAAAAGGGTGAGGTGCTGGAGAATGGATACAGGTTTAATGTGAATTGGGTGCAGGGTCAGAAAACAGGATTTTTCATCGATCAGAGAGAGAATCGGAAGCTGGTGGGGGAGTGGTCCAGAGACCGTAAGGTACTGAATATGTTTGGATATACAGGTGGTTTTAGCGTGTATGGTTTGGGGGGAGGTGCGAAAGTAGTGCACAGTGTGGATAGCAGCGGGAAGGCCATTGATCTCACCCGTGAGCACATGGAGATGAATTTTCCCAATGATCCACGACACGAAGCTTTCGCTGAGGATGCTTTCAGATACCTCAATGAGATGCAAGAATCTTACGATCTGATCATTTTGGATCCGCCCGCTTTTGCCAAGCATCAGAATGTTTTGAACAATGCCCTTCAGGGATATAAGCGGCTTAATCAAAAGGCGTTTGAAAAGATCGCCTCAGGGGGGCTCCTCTTTACTTTTAGCTGTTCGCAGGCTGTGAGCCGGGAGAACTTTCGTAAATCGGTTTTTGTTGCAGCGGCCAATGCCAGACGTAAGGTAAGGATCCTGTATCAATTGTCGCAACCTCCAGATCATCCTGTGAGCATATTCCATCTGGAAGGAGAGTATCTGAAGGGGCTGGTTATGGAAGTGGAGTAACATTTTGATTTGTCATGCGTCTATAGTTAAGAGATATACCACTACAGATTTAAACTTATAAACTAGCTCAAAATGAAAAAATCAGCATTTCTTATAATTATCATCGCGCTCTTACTAAACTCCTGCATCATTGACGGTTGGAACAATGGAATCTCCGGCAATGGAAATGTAGAAGAAGAATCAAGGGATGTTTCGGGCTTTACAGGCGTGCATGCAAGTACGGGCATTGATGTATTCCTGAGTGAAGGCAATGGTTTTGATGTGAAGGTTGAGGCAGATGAAAACCTGATGGAGGTGATCCTTACCGAATTAAATGGTAATATGCTTGTGATCAAGACCGATCGGGTAAACATCAGGAATGCCAAATCAAAAAAGGTCTATGTAACACTACCAGAGCTCAAGGAGCTGAAAATAAGCAGTGCCGGTGATTGTAAAGGGATGACACCCTTCAAATGCGATGACCTGAGGATATCCATCAGCAGTGCAGGTGATCTTAAGCTCGATGTGGAAGCTGAGAGGATCGACATTGATATCAGTTCAAGTGGAGATGCAACGCTTACCGGGCACACTGGTGTTCTGGATGCAAGACTGAGCAGCGCGGGTGATCTGCATGCATTTGATCTGATTGCCGAAACCGCATCTGTAGATGTTTCCAGTGCAGGGGACGCAAGGGTACACGCCACAGACGAAATTTCCATGAATGCTTCCAGTGCTGGCAATATCTATCACAAAGGCGGAGCCGAAATTGTCCACTCCCGAAGCTCCAGCGCAGGCGATATAATTAAAAAATAGTTAATAAGGTTAGGGTTACATATGGCTTCGCCATGTTACAAAAAAGTGAATGTTAGCCGAGGTAACTTTTGAGGATCTTGCTGCGGGTGGTGTGCTTTAGCCTTTTAATGGCTTTCTCCTTGATCTGACGCACCCTTTCCCGGGTCAGGTTAAACTCTTCCCCGATCTCTTCCAGGGTATGGGGATGCTTCCCATTTAATCCGAAATAGAGCCTGATGATGCTGGCTTCCCTGTAGGTAAGTGTGCTGAGTGCACGTTCGATCTCTTTTCTGAGTGAATCATTAAGGAGTCCGCGATCGGGTGAAGGGGTTTCACCATTGAGCAATACATCGTACATGTTCCCATCCTCACCATCCTGAAGGGGGGCATCCATAGACACATGTCTTCCGGAACTCCGAATGGCATCTTTTACATCTTCCGGTGCCAGCTCAAGGGCCTGGGCAATCTCGAGGATGGTTGGTTCCCTCTCAAACTTCTGCTCCAGTTCGGCAAAGGTTTTATTGATCTTATTGATGGAACCTATTTTATTCAGTGGTAACCTGACAATGCGGGCCTGCTCGGCAAGGGCCTGTAAAATAGATTGTCTGATCCACCATACCGCATAACTGATGAATTTGAAACCGCGGGTCTCGTCGAACCGCTGAGCAGCCTTGATTAATCCCAGATTTCCCTCATTGATCAGGTCGGGAAGGCTTAATCCCTGGTTCTGGTACTGCTTTGAAACTGAGACAACAAAACGGAGGTTTGCTTTTATCAATTTTTCCATGGCCTCAGCATCCCCTTTCCTGATTCTACGAGCCAGTTCCACCTCCTCATCAGCAGTGATCAGATCCACTTTGCCAATTTCATGCAAGTATTTATCAAGAGATGGTGTTTCCCTGTTAGTAACCTGCTTAATGATCTTGAGTTGTCTCATGAACTCAGGGCAAAATGTGGTAAAATGATCCTAAATATATATTATTTTTGGTAGTTCACCATAATTCTTTTAATATTGCAACAGAATTCCATTCTATCGAACTTTAGTTCCATTCTATTGATATTCCAATTATCTTGATTTACAACATTCCCTGCGGGATCATTATTTAATTACCATACATTTATGTACGATATTCTTGAATTGAATAAAAAGCTTCTCTCCGAGCTACGTGAGATTGCTAAGGAGCTTAAAATTAAAAGGGTAGAGTCTTTCAAAAAACAGGATTTAATCTATAAAATTCTTGATACACAAGCCATTGTAGTATCTGAAAGCAAAGCTGCCAAAAAGGACATCACCAAAAAAGAGAGTCCAAACAAGGAAAATAGCAGAAGAGCAAAAAGTGAATCGGTTTCGAAAGAGACAAAACCGGAACTCAAAAAAAGACCAGGCCGACCCAAAAAGGAGAAGAAGCGTGAACCTGAGGTGAAGGCAGAAGCACCTGAAGTAAAGGAAGAAGTGAAGCAAGAGGTGAAGGAAGAGGTTTCAGAGAGGCAGGCCCCTTCAAATGCTGACAGACACGTAAGGAATGAGGGTGGCCCCAGGGGTGACAGGCGCGACAGGCCCGTTATCCAGCGCGACAATCGAGGCGACAAGTCTGGTGGACA
>Ga0164315_10000405_pt1 | contig 29767 bp, 22 predicted proteins | sample GuaBasSedimGuay6_FD_113737 | JGI IMG/M metagenome (GOLD analysis project Ga0164315, IMG submission 113737) | Subseafloor sediment microbial communities from Guaymas Basin, Gulf of California, Mexico - Guay6, Core 4569-2, 0-3 cm | ecosystem: Environmental > Aquatic > Marine > Hydrothermal vents... | reverse complement strand
TTTGGTCAGCATACATTGTTACAGGTGACACTGCTGTTTTAAACATTGTTGATGACAGAAACAATGTTTGGATTATGTTGTTTTTTGTAATTCCATTCTTAATTGTCTTCCTGCTTTACAGGAGAGTAGTCAAAAATATAGATTAGTTAGGGAATATACGAGATTCAAATTAGTATTATTTCCGCGTAATTAAATATATCTTTATTAAGTTCAATAGTTGGTATTGTAATGAATCACAAACATTATGTGCTAAATACTCAAATACAATTTTTAATAGAGTTGTAGCAGTTAACATTAAAGTAATGCATAAAAAAAGCGTATCAACCTTTCGATTTCTACGCTTTTTTACTTGATATTTCCTGACCGTTTGCTTGCTTGTGTTTCTCTTTGTTTAAAAAACCGGCCAGTAAAGTTTGTTTTCCCTAATTAAACCCCTTGTTTCTTATTGAATGTTACTTAACAATTTCTCAGCCTTTTCTGAATAAACTGTTTTCTCTTTAACAATAACCTTAAGCATTTGTTTTGCTTTTTCAAGATTGTTAGTTGCAACATAACAAAGTGCAATGTTAAATTCTGCCTGATCAATAAAAAGATTATTATTATCCTCAATTATTTCATTGAATTTATACTCGGCATTTTCAAAATCCGATAACTTCATAAAAGAGAAGCCGGCATATAAATTAGCAGCCATATTATTACTGTTTTCATTAAACAGCATAATAGCCTGAAGATAATCTTTATCATTATAGGCATTCATACCTTCCTCAATTGTATTATTAAGAATAGATTCTCCTGCTCTTACTGTAAAAATGTCATTTCCAGTCTCAAAATATTGTTCGTAAAGAGCTAGGTTGCCAGGATTTGAATTTTGTAAATAATTAAACATTACTCCACCTCCAGCAAGTATCATAATTACGACTGCAGCAGCGGCTGCCTGTAATTTCCATTTTGAAGTAAATGAATAAACGTAACTAGTCTTAAAATATGTCTTATTAAGGGTTCTCCTAATTTGCATTTTTTGACTATCACTTAATGTTTCATTTAACTCCTGTTGAAAACGTAATTCATCAGCCAAGTTTTTGTCTTTCTCAAGTTTGACCTTAAATTCCTAAAGGTCACCATCTTTTAGTTTTCCTTCGAGGTATTTTTCAACGTAGTCTGTGTTGTTAGTAGTCTTCATACGTATTATAATTTTTGTCTTGTTTTATTAATTTCCCTAATCTTGATCTGCAAATGCTTCTTTTTTTATACGCAAATCCTTCTGATTTATAATTGAATCTAAGTTGGATTTCTTTTACACTTAGTCCTTCAGCCATCATTCTTAACAACTTTCTGCATTCTTCACTTAGAGTATCAAAGTGTTTTTGGTAAATTCTTGCTCTCGCTTCCTTGAAATTTAATTCTTCAACTTCTCTAAAATGATTCCCAAGTCCCTTCTTTTCCATCTCATTACTAAGGTCTTCCATTTCATTATAAACCAATTTACCAGAGTTTCTTCTTAAATTTAGCCACTTATTTCTACAAACTGCATAGATGTATGTGCCAAATCCACTTTCGATTTTGAGATTTTTATTTTTCCTCTGTTCATATATTGCCATAATCCCATCTTGGAAAATATCTCGGGCATCGTCTTCTCTTCCCCCGTGGTTAAGAATATAATTGCGCACTATTGCAAAGAACTGTTTATAGACATATTGTATAATGAAACTATTGTTGTTAACTATACCGTCTAAAATTTGTTCAGTAGAAATATCTTTCACTGTTCTATAAATTAGTACCAAAAAATTGAAATATTATACCCCCTACAACCAATTAATTTTGATTTATTTTATCAAAAAAAAGTAATTCCCCGTTGTCGTTATGTTATGGAATATAAAAGTATAAAAATTCTTGAATTGTTGCTTGTTATATTTTGAACTGCGAATATGGTAAAAAATAAGAGATTAATCATTTTATTTCATATCTTTATATTGTGAAAAATTTAAACCCACCTAATTACCATCTACTCTTATTATTAATAGTCCTAATTTTGATTAATACAAATACCTTCTCACAGTCAATGAATAATAAGAGTGAGAAATTTAGAATAGTTTTTTATAATCTGGAAAATTATTTTGATACTAATGTTGACTCAACTATTATGTATAATGAGTTTACTCCCCAAGGTGAATTGCATTGGACTAAGAAAAAATTTGATGAAAAGACACGCAATTTGCACAAGGTTTTTCAAGCAATATCTACTTGGGATGGTATTGCTTTGGCTGGCGTATGTGAAATTGAGAATAAAAATGCATTAGATGAATTATTATTTAATACACCTCTTAATAGAATGGAATACAAATATATACATTTTGACTCGCATGATAAAAGAGGTATCGATGTAGCATTGATTTATGGCAATGAATTTATTCCATTACATAGTCAGGTTTATTCGATTTTGGATGTTTTTGGTGATGTAATAGAAACTAGAGATATTTTATATGTAAAAGGTTTATTGAAAACAGACACTTTACATATTTTTGTAAATCATTGGACATCAAGATATAGAGGTTTGTTGGAGTCTGTCAGCCTTAGACTGCAGTTTTCAGAACTTCTGAAATCAAAGACCGACTCGATTCAGGATTTATTACCTAATGCAAATATTATTGTAATGGGAGACTTTAATGACCAACCTTTTGATAAGAGCCTAAAAAACTTGACTGATGAAAGTAGACTTGTTAATTTAGAGTCAAAATCAATTGAAAACAATTCACCCGGAACCGTAAAATTTAGATCAGATTGGTTTATATTTGACCAGGTTTTGATTTCTAATTCTCTAAAAAGTGGCGATAATAATCTAATGATTTCAAGTGATGGTTTGATGGTATTTGATAAACTGTTTTTACTTGAAAAAGATAATAAACATCTAGGTTACAAACCTTACAGAACTAATTTGGGTTACAAATATCATGGAGGATACAGCGATCATCTACCTATATTTTTTGATTTGATAATGAACTAATAAATTGAAAAAAGGGAAAAAGATTTCTTTAATTGTACTAATAAGCGTAGCACTTATCATAAGTGTTATTTGGGTTTCTCGATCAATAATTATTAAAAAAATTCTTATTGAAACGGTTGCCGATCGTAGTAATGGTGATATGGTTCTAAACCTTGAAGAAGTTGATTATAACCCGTTTAAAAAGAAAATTGAAATCTTAGACCTTAGTCTGATAGTTTCGTCTTCAGATACTTTGGATATGAAACAAACAAAATTAAGAAGTGTTTCATTCGATAGTATTATTATTTCTGATTTTGATTTAGGTGAAATTTTATTTGAAAAAAAAATTAAAGCAGGCAAAATTGTTACTGCCAAACCTGATATTGTATTTTCCCATACTCAAAAACAAAACAAGAACCATACTAGCATTGGTGGTCATTTTAATTCTGTTGAAACCAATGATGTTAAATTAAAGATATTCCCCATCGAGATAGGTGTTCTTAAAGTAGAATATGGTAATGTGCTCTTTGAAGCCGACAGTACCAATAACTACCTTGGCTCAGCAGATTTTTGGGTAGAACTGCATGAATTTAATACTACTGTTGATAGTATTGAGTTTGATTCAAATTCATTTTTATTTTCTAAACGTTTGATTATCGATATATCAAATTTTTCAAAACCTTTAAAAAATGACAAGGATCTCAATATTGAAAATTTAAAATTCGACTCAAAAACTGATAAACTAGAGGTTTCTAATTTTAGCATTAGTACAGGTAAGGCAGGGTTAAATAGTCCACTTGATAGTATTTTTTTGAGGAATATTGAAATAGATGGTTTAAGTATTAGTGAAATCAAAAAGGAAAAGGATTTAATACTTCGCTCCATTAAGGTAAATGATGGATTTGTTAAATTGAAACCATTTAGTAAGAGTAAAAATCATAAAGTAAAAATTAGCCAGGAAACTTTATCTATTCTTTTTCAATTTATTAAAGGTGTGGATATTGATACTTTGTCATTTGCAAATATTGGTGGTGACATTGTTGGACACAACAACAATAGATTAGCCTCGATTGAGGACTTTGGATTTAATTTATTGGGATTATCAGTAGATACAAGTATGTATTATCGTAACTCCTTGCCTGATTTCGACTATTTTGGCTTTAGCATAAAACGACTTACATACGATAGTTTGCAACAATTTGAAATTCATAATGCTAGTTACAACTCGCATGAGACAAACTTAAAAATATCTAATGTTTTATTTAAAGATGCAATTGAAAAGATTGATTTCACATCCAGTGGTATTTTACTTGAAGGATTGGAGATAAAAAAAATTCTTAATAAGAAATCGAGTAATATACTTTTAAGTTTGACTAATCCCAAAGCAAGCCTTAACTTATCTTCTAATTACTTTAGTAACAACAAAAGTAAAAGTAATTTTAGTGATTTAGTCCATCTGAATAAAGTTGTTGTAACTCAGGCAGATATTTCATTATTTAACGATAAAGGTCTTTTTTCGGAAATTTTTGATCTTGATATTTCCTTTTGTATTGTTCCAAATGGAGAAGATACATTGTCTAAATTAAATTTAAAAGATCTGAAATGGGCAACAAAACAAATTACTTTTTCGCTTGAGGATCAGAACATTCAATTTAGTTCGTCTTCTTCAGCTTACTTTAATGAGAATTTGAATTTCAGTGATGGTAAATTCAAACACAATCAGAATAAAACAATTGATATTGACTTTCAATATCTGAGTTTGTCTAAGTTCAATATTGTTGAAGTAATCAACTCAAATAAATTTATGGCGGAGCAAATAATAATGAATAAACCCGTATTTGATCTTGCTTTTAGTCATCAGGACAGTTTGAAAAGTGCACAGGAAAGGGATTCTGTAATTAATTTACCAATGGAAGTAAGTATTGGTAATTTTACTATTCAGGATGCTAAGTTCAATTTAAATTTAGAACAAGGAAATACTCATCAGAGTTTGTTTTCAAACTTGAATTTGTCATTAAATGGAATAGAACTACCCGGAATACTGGGTTTAGAGCAAATTCAACAATTGGGGTTAGATTTGAATCTCCTGAACACCAAATTTGAAAATGATAATGTCGATGTATTAATTGAAACATTTAACTTTAGCACTTCCGACTCTAGTATTAGAGTTCAAAATATTAATTTTAAACTAGATAGTATTGTCTCACAAGGATCTGTGTTGTCGTCTAATAGATTGATAATAGAAGATGTAGAATTAACTCAACTGGATTACATTGGAGCCCTTCAATCGAAGGATATTAGTTTTAATAAGTTAAAAATTACAAATCCTGATATTGATTTATATTCATATGGTGATGGTAAACCATCTAAAAGAAAAGAGTTATCTAAACTCTGGGCGCAAAACTTTAGTAATAAATCATTTAGGGAGGTTGAAATCGAAAACCTTAAGTTGAATTATAAAATGAAAATTAAAGGTTCTGAGAAGAACATTAAGATTGGTAATTTTAATTTTGTATGGTCTCCTAAAACAGAAGAAAACAGCAACTTACTTTCTGAATTATTGATAGATCTAAAAGATTTTGAGTTGTTAAATAGTGAAAATCAAACTAATGTTGAGATAGGAAGGGTATTTACCAATAAATTGAAAAATGATTTAGAAATAAATGAAATAGTAATAAATAAACAGGCTAGTAATGAGCAAAATGGCATATTTATTAGATTGCCTCTTTTGGAGTTAAAAAACGTAATACATAATGAGGAACAGGCATATAAAATAGAAATTAATGAACTTTCAAGTGATACGTTGATCGTTGAGTTCAATAAAAGTGTAAACGAACCAGAAAAAATTAATTTTTCCGGTAGGGTAGAGGCCCTTGAAAAATATTCAGATTTAATTAAAAAATTCAACATAAGAAAAAGTAGTTTTCATAATGTAGATATTAACATTAATAATCTTTCGGATACATCTCATAAAGAATTTATCCTCGATGAGATGGATATTTTTCTTTCTGATGTTGGTTTTAATACTAGTGATAGTTCTATGCTTCATTTAAAAAAAATTACACTTGATTTAAAGGGCAGAAAACTAATAACTGCAGATAGTTTGTATGAAATATCGACTGGAGAAATATTTTACGATTTTGCAAATAGTTCAATCACAATTGATTCATTTAAGTTAAAGCCAAGATATGGCATGGATGACTTTTTTAAGAAGTCTGTATTTCAAACTACTATGCTTGATGTGACTGGCGAAAAGATTGTGCTTTCAGGAATAGATTTTCAGAGGGCAATTACAAAGAAAGAATATTTAATCTCGTCTATTGATTTGGATGGATTTAAGTTGCTGGCTCATCGAGATAAAAATTATCCCTTTAAACATGGCGTGATAAAACCATTTCCTTCTGAAATATTAAGAAATTTGAGCACTAAATTTTATGTTGATTCTGTACGAGTTAATAATTCATACATTCTTTTTGGTTTGTATGTTGAAGGCTCTCATAAGCCAGGAGAGTTGTTTTTTGAGAATGTTAACATTACCATAAATGAACTTTCAAATATGTCAAGTTTGATGAGTTTCCCACCGGTAGTTAAACTTGGGTTTAAATCAAAAGTAATGGGTAATTCATTAGTGACTGCTAAGATGAATTTTCCTCTAAATAGTAATGGCTTTAATTACAGCGGAAAGACTGACGAAATTGACTTTAGAGATTTTAATTCTATGACGCAGAATTTATTTGGTATTTCAATTACTAAGGGTAAGGGAAATATTGATATTATCGGAATAAATGCAGGTGATAGCATTGCTACAGGTAGTATTAAATTCAAATACAAAAAATTGAGAGTTGGTTTGTATGATAGAGAAAAGGCACAGTTAGACAAGGGAATTGCAGCCCCATTTTTTAGGTTTCTTGTAAATGATCTTCTCATTAGATCTAATAACCCGCGCTTTTTAGGTAAAACTCGAACTGGTTTGGTTTACATTGAACCAAATAGAGAGAAATCTTTTATTAATTACACCTGGAAAGGACTGTTAAGTGGAATGATGTCAACAATGTGGCATAATTCTAAGGAGCAGAAGAAAGAAAAGCGTAGAATTAAAATAAATGATAATTAGCTTTGAAGAACATATTTAAAATATTAGGTCCCGGATTATTGTATGCTGGTGCTGCAATTGGTGTGTCACATCTTGTTCAGTCAACTAAAGCAGGCGCTCTATTCAACTACGACTTAATAATAATTCTTGTTGTAGCAAACATATTGAAGTATCCTTTTTTTGAATATGGGCCACGATATGCAAATGCCACCGGGAAAAGTCTCGTTGATGGATATGCAATGATTGGGAAATGGGCTGTTATTCTATTTGCAATACTAACCTTGGGATCGATGTTCATAATTCAGGCTGCAGTTACAGTTGTAACAGTTGGCTTATTTGCTAACATATTTAATCTTACTTTCAGTTTAACATCACTTAGTGTACTGGTCCTTGTGATATCAGGAATTGTACTTATGTTAGGTAAGTATTCAATATTAGATAAGTTTATTAAGTTCATAATAATATTATTATCTCTTTCAACAATAATAGCAGTTTTTGCGGCCTTAGGTGTAGAAAAAGTTGTTAAGCCAGAATCAATAATGAACTTTGAATGGACACGCACAGCTGATATTTTATTCCTCATAACATTTGTTGGATGGATGCCTGCACCAATTGATTTGTCAGTGTTCTCCTCTTTATGGGGTATTGCAAAAACAGATCAACTTGGATACAAACCACCCATGAAAGATGTACTCCTTGAGTTTAGAATAGCTTATGTTGCTACTGCATTATTGGCAATATGTTTCGTTGTTTTGGGCGGTCTTATTATGTGGGGCACTGGAGAGGCTCTATCTCATAAGGGTACTATTTTTGCTGGTCAGTTAATAAATATGTACACGGTAAGTATCGGCAACTGGGCATATTGGATAATTTCAATAGCAGCACTCACAACCATGTTAAGTACAACTATTACTGTTCTCGATGCATATCCACGAGTACTTACTTCAATTTACCAAAATGTTTTCAAAACACATGCAGCGAAAAATAAAAATGATCTTACAACTTATTGGGTAATATTATTGATTGCAGGGACTTCAGTAATTATACTTTTTTTAGTAAAATCAATGGGACATATGATAAATTTTGCCACAACTCTTTCATTTGTTACGGCTCCTGTTTTAGCATGGCTAAACTACAAAGTAGTTACTGATGAACATATGCCCTCAGAAGCAAAACCTGGTAAAGTGCTACGATTTATGTCGTGGGTAGGCATAGTTTTCTTTGTAGGCTTTACGGTTGTGTACTTTTACTGGATAATTGTAACTAACTAAAATTAGTCTACTACTGGCCCTAATTTAATAAGTAGTTTTTCAATTTCAGAAACTTTTAGAATATGTTCAGGATCAGCCATTTTAACTGCGGCTAGTGGCATAGTAGGTGTTTCTGCTTCCATTGGATCCTGAACAATTGTTAAGCCTCCATTTCGCTTAATTTCCAGCAGTCCTTTAGAACCGTCATCATTAGCCCCAGTTAATATTATCCCAATAAGTTTCTCCTGGAAGGCATCGGAAGCTGATAAAAATAAAACATCGATTGATGGACGGGAATAATTTACTTTTTCATCAGCAGAAAGCGACAATGTTGAATCTTCTTCGATGAGAATATGATAATTTGGTGGAGCTAAATAGACAAAGCCTTTTTTGATAATTTCTTTTTCGTCAACTTCCTTTACTTTTAACTTAGAACTTTTGTTTAAAAATTCAACCAGATAATTATCTGAAGTGGGTGCTATGTGTTGAACAATTACTATCGGAAGAAAGAAGTCTTCCGGTAATTTTGACAGTAAATCTCTCAAGGTATGCATACCTCCTGCCGAAGCTCCAATAACAACTGCATTAAACATCTTAGATGGTTGTTTTTTTAAATATTTTATTGTTTTTACTAAGCGTAGAGTATTTGTTGTTTATTGTTGAAAATTGAATTGTTTCTTTGGTTCCCAATGCCAGAAAGCCACCTGTTATCAACGACTCATCAAAAAGTTTTAATACTTTATTCTGAAGATCCCGATTAAAATAAATAAGTACATTTCTACAAACAATAAGGTTTGCTTCGGTAAACACTCCATCAGTTACAAGATTATGTTCAGCATAAACAATATTGTATTTGAGTGATTTATCAATTATAACAGAGTCGTAATTTGCCATGTAGTAATCAGAAAAAGAACAGGCTCCTCCTGCTTTCTGATAATTGCTTGTGTATGATTTTATGGTGTCAATATTGTAAATGCCTTTTTTAGCCTTCTGAATAGCTTCTTTATTAAAATCCGTTGCATAAATTGTCGTTCGTTCTAACAAACCTGCTTCTTTCAACATAATCGCAAACGAATAAACTTCTTCACCAGTTGCACAGCCAGCTATCCATATTTTCAGATAAGGATATGTTTTTAGTGTGGGAACAACTTTCTTTCTAAAATCCAGATAGAATGATGGGTCACGAAACATTTCGGTTACATTAATGGAAAAGTTATTTAAGAACTCTTCAAATATTGTGGGATTGTGTAGCACATGATGCTGCATTTCTGATATACTTGCATATCGGTATTTGCTTAGAAAGACAAGAAGTCTTCTTTTAATATGAGCTTTACTGTAATTGGAGAAATCATAGCCATAGTACCTGTTAACTGCCTCCATAATGAGGTCGATCTCTATTTTCTCAATAAAGTCAGTACTATTTTTCAGATCGGTTTGCATTAGTATTGTGCCATTTAATTCACAAAAATATGGTTGGAATTATTTATTAAAAGATGAATCTGTTAGTACAACCAAACCCTTAATAAAGATATTAGTTTATCTTTTTCAACGGGTTTCGACAAATACTCATTTGCACCAGCATCAAGGCTTTTCTGCCTGTCTTCTTTCATTGCCTTAGCAGTGAGTGCAATAATTGGTAAATCTTTCCATTTTTTCTCCTTACGGATTAATCTCATAGCCTCATACCCATCCATTTCAGGCATCATAATATCCATTAATACAAGATCAATTTCATTATGCTTATTCAGCTGAGAAATCCCTTCTTTGCCATTCTTACCAACTAAAACCTTGGCATTATGGCTTTCAAGCAGACTTGATAATGCAAAAACATTTCTCATGTCATCATCCACAACCAAAATGGTCTTTCCATCAAGTATGTTTTCCTTTCCATGAATAGCCTCTAACATTTTTCTTTGTTCACTAGGTAATTTCGACTCTACCTGATGTAGAAACAATGTTGTTTCAGCCAATAGCCTTTCAAATGAATGTACGCCCTTGAGAATAATGCTATGTGAATATTTCTGTAATTGGTCATTTTCCGCCTTTGTAAGTTCTTTACCTGTGTAAATAACTATTGGTAATTCGGCGGCTAAATTTTCCTTGTTTAATGCTTCCAAAAGTTCAAAGCCCGATATGTCTTCCAAACCAAGGTCAAGAATCATACAGTCAAACTTTTCTTTTTTAATAAGTTTGATGGCCTCTTTACCCTTTTCAATTTCTGTAATTGAAATATTATCTCCTTTCATAAGCTCAACTATGCTCTTTCGCATAATTGCCTCATCTTCAACAATAAGAAGCCTTTTCACAGGTTTAGATATCAAGCTTTCTATTTTGCTGAAAACCTGATCAACTTCTTCCTTTTTGGCTGGTTTTGTTAAATATCCAATGGCACCCATTTTAAGTGCGTCAATGTTTCGGTCAGCAGCTGAAATAAAGTGTACTGGAATATGCCTGGTTTTGCCATTAATTTTCAGTTTCTCCATAACCTGATATCCATCCATTCCTGGTAAGCCAATATCAAGAATAATAGCCTTTGGAGTGTAATAATCAGCATAATAAATTCCTTTTTCTCCATCTAAAGCAATAAGCCCTTTGAAACCATGTTCATGCGCAAGACTTAGTAGTACACTTGCAAAGTTGTAATCGTCTTCAATTATTAGAATTACCTTATCACCCTCTTCAATGTTTTCACGGTCATCCTTAATATGAGGTGTTTTTTTTGATGCTGGTTTTGAAACTGAAACTTTTGTAGGACTTGCTACTGCAGAATGACGTTTTATTTCTGGCCTAGCAGGATTGAGAGTTGTTTCAGATATTTCTTTGTTGCTAATACTTATTGGTAATATTAATGTAAATGTTGAGCCTTCTTTCTTATTATTTTCAATTCTCATTTCTCCGCCCAGCAGGTCTGCGAAATTTCGTGAAATGCTAAGCCCAAGTCCCGTTCCTCCATATTTCCTGCTAGTTGTACCATCAGCTTGCTTAAATGCCTCAAAAATAATATCCTGCTTATCTTTCGGAATACCTATTCCGGTGTCAGTAACAGAAATAATAATTGAGTTGGTACTATTTAATTCGGGTTTCGAGAAATTGTAGTTTTTCGTAGGTAAGGAAACATTTAGAGAGATGCTTCCTTTTTCAGTAAATTTTACTGCATTTGAAAACAGGTTTTTGATAATTTGCTGTACCCGCTGAATATCGGTCTCGATAAACTCTCTTTTCCCTTGTTTCATATTAAACTTGAGATCCAGTCCTTTTTCCTCCATTAATGCTTTAAATGAAGCACTTACATAATATTGTAGATCGGCGAAATATAATTTCTCAATATTCAACTCTATTTTGCCTGATTCTACCTTCGATAAGTCTAGTATGTCATTAATGAGGTCTAAAAGGTCATTACCTGATGAGTTTATGGTCTCTGCGAACTGTAATTCTTTTTCATCAAGATGAATCTTTTTATTTTCAGAAAGAAGTTGAGAAAGAACGATTATGCTATTCAGTGGAGTTCGTAATTCATGTGACATATTTGCAAGAAACTCTGATTTGTACTTACTTGCAAGGGCAATGTCTTTTGCTTTATTTTCTATTACCTGACGAGCAATTTCCAACTCTTTATTTTTTCGTTTTATTGCATCGCGCTGAATTTCAAGTGCTTTAGAGCGTTCCTCAAGTTCTTCGTTAGTTACCTTTAACTCTTCCTTTTGTGATTGTAGGTGTTCCTCAGAAATTTTTAATGCTTTCGTTTGTTCTTGAAGTTCCTCATTAGATTGTCTCAACTCTTCCTGCTGTACTTCCAGTTCATTTGCTTGATCCTGGGTTCTTTTAAGGAGTTCCTTAACTCTTAGGTGTGATTGTATTGTCTTAATGGAAATGGCAACATCCTGAAGCGATTCATTAATAAATTCTAACTGTACTTCGGTTGGCTCGTTTGAAGTTCCCAGAAGAATTATTCCAACAATTTCATTTTCAGTTAGTATTGGTTGGATAATGTAACTTCCGGCTAACTTTTTTCCTGTACCATAATTAATAACAGGTAGTTCTTTTCCATTCTTGCTATTTATTATTATTGGTTTTTTATCTTTAAAAACCTGACCCACAAGACCATCACCTTCCTTTATTGGCTTGTAAATTTCTTTATCATCATCAGAAACAGCATAAGTTGCTCCAACACGCATCTTATCATTATCTTTTATAAAAAGCATCCCAATATGGGCATCAAGATAATTGCAGAAAAATCGTAAAGTATTGTCAGTCAGCGATTCAATGTCGATGTTACCAGTCATGGAATTACCTAATTCATTGTATCCAGTTTTTAACCAATCCTGACGTTTTATTTCTTTGGAGTTTTTACTAAGTGTTTCAGTCATTCTGAATAATGCCTTACCCAGTGAGTCATTTTCACTTCGTGGCTTAATAGCAGAAGAATAATCGCCTTTTGCAATAGTGTTTGCCTGATCTACCACAGACACGAAACTTTCTACCATTTGATTCATCGAAGTACCTAATACATCATTTTCACTTCTGATTTCTACTTTTTCTGTAAAATCTCCTTTTGCCATAGATTTGGCTACATTAGCATAGGACTGCAATGATGAAACTAACTTATTAAAAGTATGACTCATATCGCCAATTTCATTGTCAGGTGCTTTAATGGTTTTAGTTTTTAATTCCCCAATAGCAACTTGTTTTCCCCATGACGACAGTTGTTTAATAGGGTTGACAAACCATCTGGTAACAAGTACCGAGATTAATAAAACAATAAGCATTGTAATAAAAAATGAAATTTTTACAATGTCAGAGAGTTCTCTTGCATTTTCAAATGCTTCTCCGTGCTCAATTTCTTCAATTAGTGCCCAATTTATACCAAACTGTTCCAAATATTCAATGTTCCTGAATATCCCAAGAACAAATTTGCCTTTGCCATCAGTGTCATAATTTGTTCCTCCTTCATCCTTTAGTTCGTGTTCAATAAGGTAAGCAGGGTCAGTTTTATGTATTAAATAATCTTTCCAGAGTTTTGTTTTGCTGTTGACAACTTTGGTGGTTAAAACTTCAGCCTCATCACCATATTTCATTGTAGATCTTAAATACAAATCTTTGCCAACAATGTATGCCTGACCAGTTTCGCCATATCCGGCATCTTGCTGAAGCATGTTATTTATTTCTGTTTCAGTGATTTGAATTGCAATTAAACCAATTGTATTATTATTCTCATCGGCAATAGGACTAACAAAAAAACCAGAAGTAATTCCTAAACTAGGTTCAAAAATTTCAAGGTCTGAGAAATATGTATTATTATTCTCAATTACTTTTATGATTGTCTTCGAGAGTTTTGTCATTAAGTAAGGTTCAGTAAATACATTGGCCCCTTTTATTTTCTCATTTTTCACAGAAAAAATTACATCACCATCCAAACTAATAAACAAGAAATTGTAAAAGTCTTTCTTCTTTATTGCAATTTTAAAGTCTTTCCTTTCTTTAACTGTAATCTCTTTCCAAAGATTACTATTTACAAATTCTTCAGGAGTGTCACCTGAATTCTGATATTCAGTAAGTAGATTATTAAAATATGATTTTTGAGCATCAGAGTTTGTAGTAATCTCCAAGAAGTCGCTTACCTCCTCGAAATAGGTTGTTAAATACCTTAGCCTGAGTTGTGAAGATGATTTAAGAGATTTATCAGCAACTATTGTCAATCCCTGATATGCTTTTAAATAGTTAATGTAACTTACAGTAGCCAGTGGAATAAATGAAATGGCTAAAAACCATATTAACAAAGATTTTCCAACTCCAATATATCTCCATGATTTAAGGGTATGCTTTAACCTTTCCCATGAATTGGATTCATTGTAATCAAGATACTTATTTTCCATTTATCAGGATAAACTTTATTTCAAATACTTTTCAATAGTAGTGTAAAGTGCCTGAGGGTTGACAGGCTTCGACAAGTAATCATCCATACCTGCAGCAATAAACTTTTCTTTGTCACCTTTCATAGCATGTGCAGTCATGGCAACTATTGGAATATGTTTGTCCGTACCGTCTTCTAACTTTCTTATTTCGGTAGTCGTTTCAATTCCATCCATTTCGGGCATTTGCACATCCATTAATACGATATCAAATTTATTTGCATCACTTTTGTAAGCGTTGAGCGCTTTGAGTCCGTTTTCAGCCTGCGTAAAATTAAATCCCTTTTTGCTTAGTAGTTGAGTGATAATTTTCATATTAATAATCTGATCCTCAGCAACAAGTATGTTAACAGATTCAAGTTTTGAGTCTTTCTCCTCCTTAGATTTGGCTTTTTCCTTTGATGCCTTTTTCTTAGAAGTGACAGGTTTATTACCTAACTCAATCTCCAGAATATGCTTTAATTTATTTTGAATAACGGGTTTGCTCATAAAATTGAACATTTCCGTTTTTTTCAGTTTGTCAACCTCAATTGTTGATTTAAATGGAGTTAAGAAAACTATTTTGAATTCCTTATTAGGAAACTCCTTCTTCAATCTTTCAACAGTTTGATCTCCCGTTAAATTCCTTAAATCAAAATTTATGAGGAGAAGGTTGAAATTATTGTCTTTGAGGAGTTGAATGCTATCTTCAATATTGTTGGCATATTGATTTTTTATCTCCCAATAGTCCAGTTGAATTTTTATTGATTGGGCAGTGTATTCATTATTTTCAATAATCAACACACTGAACTCAGAATTAGGTTTTTCTAAACTTAATTGGCAACCAAAATTACTTGTGTCACCAATAATAAGATTTAAACTAAAGTAAAAATTACTGCCTTCACCTTCCTGGCTCTTAACTTTAATATTCCCACCCATTTTCTTTACAAGTTTCTGTGAGATGTTTAAGCCAAGGCCTGTGCCTCCATGCTTCCGGGTGGTGTCAACAGAAGCTTGCGCATAAGAATCAAACAGATGGTTAACAACATCAGGAGCTATTCCAGTTCCGCTGTCAATAACTTCAAACTTTAGTCTTAGTTGCTCTTCTATTAAATCTACTTTCTCAATGTTAAGAGTGATTGTTCCTCCTGAAGTAAATTTAATTGCGTTATTTAAAAGATTAAGTAAAATTTGTCTTAATCGTAAGGGGTCACCAATAACGATGTCTGGTATGTCAGGATCAATATTGCAAACAAGTTCATTTCCACCTTTGTGGGCACTGATACTTATGGTGTTAAATATTTTTTCAACAACATTACGTAAACTTAGTTCTATTTCCTCTAACTCAAGTTTCTCTGCTTCGATTTTTGAAAGGTCAAGAATGTCATTAATAATTTCTAATAAACTTTGACCAGAATTCTTAATGTCATTAAGCCTCTCCATCTGAAGTTCACTAAGTTCATCATCCATCAGGCCTAAATCAGCCATACCTATGATTCCGTTCAAAGGAGTACGTATTTCATGACTCATTGAGGCCAGAAATTTACTTTTAGCACTTGTGGCTTCTTCTGCTTCTTTCTTGGCTTTTTCAAGCTCCTTTACAGATTGCGATAATTTAACAGTGGCTTGCTCAAGAGCCTCTCTATGTTTAAAGAAATCAATGAAAGCATTAATCTTGCTCTTAAGAATCTCAAGGTCAAGTGGTTTGTACAAATAATCAACAGCTCCAGTTTCATATCCTTTAAAAATATGACGTCGCTGTTTACTAATTGCGGTAACAAAAATTATTGGAATATGTTTTGTTCTTTCATTACTCCTCATTATTTCAGCAGTCTCAAAACCATCCATTCCCGGCATCTGAACATCCATTAATACAAGTGCAAAACGATGCTCTAATAATAATCCTAAAGCCTCATTTCCTGAACTCGCTTTAATAACTGTAAGTTCAGGACTTTCAAGGATACCTTCCAGAGTAATCAGGTTTTCAGGGCGGTCGTCGACGATTAATATTTTGTAATTTTCATTACTATTCATATGAGACTAAATTAAATTTTGTGAATTCACTTTAAGCAAAGATAAATATTTTTACACATAAACAGACTTTTTTTGAAACTCTGTTTAAATGCAATAAACACTCAATAACGAGTGTCCTGTCGAGGGATTCAAGAAGTTTGTGAAGATTAATTTGGTGATTTAATTCATATTAGGGTCAACAGGAAACTTAGTCCAGTATTTGTAATTTGGTCCCATTTCTTCAAGCATTCCTGACCACATTTTTTCAGTTGGATAATCAAGTATTGTGTTATTTACTTTTTTATGGACTAACCATGAATTTTTTTTGAGTTCGCCTTCAAGTTGATTTGGTTCCCAGCCACTGTAGCCTATGAAGAACCTGATATTAGTGGAGTCAAGTTGTTTTAGTAAAATCATCTCTTTAATGGTTTCAATATCTCCTCCCCAATACAAACCTTTACTAATTTCAAGAGAATCTTCAATGCGATCGCCAAGTGTGTGAATGTAAAAACTAGAAGTAGTGTCAACGGGTCCTCCTAAATAAATTTTTGCATCCATAGGAGGGAAACCCTTTAATACATCATTAAATGATGCATCAAGTGCTTTGTTTAAAACTACACCGAAAGAGCCTTCTTCATTGTGTTCGCCCATTAAAACCACAGAACGCCCAAAGTAATGGTCACCCATAAAAGGTTCTGATATTAACAGCCTGCCTTTATGTGGTTTTAAATTATTACTTCTAATCTGAACGTATCTGTCTATCTCCTTCATTATTTATTTATTTTTACACCATATCTTCAAAAAATGTACCAATAAATTGAAACGCATAAATAACAACGACAAATTTATAAATCTACGCCGTAAATTTGATTTCTTTGAATACCAAAGTTACAAATTTTATCAGTCTGACAATAAAATAATTATTGAGTTCAGTTTTAATATCTCCAATGAGTTTTTCTTTAAACCCAAACTTGAAATTGAATTACAAAAATCAGCATATCAAATTAATAATATTCCCGATTTGAGTAATATTGTTTTTAATCTGGGAATGATTGAACTAATTAGTTATTGGAAAACTACTTGCCCTTCAAAAATAATAATTCGTCCACATAGTTTAAATAGGGATCAAGTGGAATGGTGGAAAAAGTTGTATTTCAATGGCTTAGGTGAATATTTTTATCTTAATAATATTGATACAACAGAGAGTGAATTTGTTGAAGTTTTAAGTGAGGGAGAGGAAACAAAAATCTATGACTTCACTCTCAATTATAATAAAGTAATTGTGCCAATAGGAGGGGGGAAAGACTCTGTAGTTAGTTTGGAAATTCTCAGACAGAGCGATTTTGAAGTATCTCCAATGATGGTAAACCCTGGTGCAGCTAGTAAGAGAACTGTGGAAACTGCAGGATTTTCTTTTGATGACTCATTAATTGTAAAACGCTTTCTGGATCCAAAATTAATTGAAATGAATGCTGAAGGATATCTGAATGGTCATACACCTTTCTCTGCCCTTTTGGCTTTTACTAATGTGTTGTTATCCTTATTAAGTGGAATAGGTAATATTGCTCTTTCCAATGAAAATAGTGCCAATGAGAGTACGGTGCCTGGTACGAATATTAATCATCAGTATTCAAAATCATTTGAATTTGAAAGAGATTTTGATACTTATGTGAAAAAATACCTCCATGCCGGAATAAACTACTTTAGTTTCTTGCGACCACTGAATGAATTACAAATTGCACGTTTGTTTTCGGGCTTTTCAAAGCATTACAAAAGTTTCAGGAGTTGCAATGTTGGAAGTAAAAAAGATGAATGGTGTGGTAGTTGCCCAAAATGTCTTTTTACATTTGTAATATTATCTCCCTTTATTAATCAAGAAACATTAATTGGAATTTTTAATAAGAACTTGTTTAACGATATGTCGTTGAAACCAATATTGATGGAGTTGACTGGAATTGCTGATATTAAGCCCTTTGAATGCGTTGGGACAGTTAGTGAAGTTAACGCTGCTTTGGCAAACTACAAAATGAGTAATTCAGATGGAGGGAGTGAAGCAGCCTTACTCTACGATAAAGGGTACAATAATTTAAATGAACCTGAAAAAATCGAAGATATTTTATCAGAGTTTAATATGGAAAACAACTTACCACATGGCTTTCTTAGTATCCTAAAATCAGCGCTTTATGATTGAGTTTCTCAAATCTAAACTTTATGGAAAAAGGGTACTTATCCTTGGCTTTGGCAAAGAAGGTCAGTCGAGTTTTAGATTACTTCAGCAAATTATGCCTGAATTGTATTTGGGTATCTCCGACAAGAACTTAGAAATTAAGAAAAATGATTTGCTAGTTGGATTTACTGTGGAAAGACTTCATTTAGGTTCTGAATATCTTGATGCCGTTTCAGATTACGACATATTATTAAAGTCGCCTGGCGTAGCAGTTTCAGACAAAGATAATCCCCATAAAATTAAAATCTGTTCTCAAACTTCAATGTTTATTGAGTTTTATCAAAAACAGATTATTGGCGTTACAGGAACAAAAGGAAAAAGTACAACAAGCAGTTTAATTCATTTTCTTATTACAAAGTCAGGAAAGAAAAGTGTTTTGTTGGGTAATATTGGTAAACCAGCTTTTGACAGTATTAGTCAAATTGACGAAGAGACAAATATTGTATTTGAACTTTCTGCTCACCAACTTGAATATGTTTCTGCTTCTCCACATGTTGCTTTATTGCTGAACGTTTTTCCTGAGCATTTGGATTATTTTCAGAGTTTTGAGAAATACAAAAATGCAAAACTGAATATTAACCGTTTTCAGTTTGAAAAAGATATCTTCATTTACTCAAATAGTATTGAGGATAAAATACAGACTACCGCTACAACTCTACGCTTTGGTTTTGAAGATATGAATAACGCTTATTCTTCTGCTAACAATCTGATATTTAATGATAATGGAAAGTCAACTCCTTTAAGTTTAGATAATATTTCATTAGTGGGGAAGCATAATCAACTTAATGTTATGGCTGCTATTTTGGCAGCAAATACTGCCGGACTTGGGTTTGTGCAAATGTTTAAAATTGTAAAAGAATTCAAAGGATTACCACATCGTTTGGAATATGTGGGTAAATATGGAGGAATACGATATTACAATGATAGTATCTCAACAGTGCCTGAATCAACCATCGAGGCAATAAAAGCATTGAAAGAAGTTGAGACGATTGTGTTAGGTGGTTTTAATAGAGGGCTTGACTACTCTGGACTTGCAGCCTTTTTGATGAATTCAGAAATTAAAAACTTTGTACTACTTGGAAAGGCTGGTGATGAAATATTAATACAAATGAATAATATTTCGAATGCTAGGTCGGGAATATTTAAGGTTTTCAATTTACACCAGGCCTTTGAAATAATTAAGAAAGGAACAACAGAAAACGGTATTTGCCTTTTGTCACCTGCAGCTGCAAGTTACGATCAGTTTGAAAACTTTGAACACAGGGGAGATTTATTTGTTAAACTGGCAAGAACAAAATAATAAACTTTCAAATTACATTTGGAAATGTATGGACATAAAAAAAGCGGATAAAACATCCGCTTTTTTTTGATGAATATTACTATTCTTCTTTTTTATCTTCTTTTTCTTCAGTTTTTTTCTTAGCTGTAGTTTTTTTTGCTGCTGCCTTTTTCGGTGCTGCTTTTTTAGCAGTTGTTTTTTTAGCAGGTTTTTTCACTTCCTTTTCTTCCTCTTTCTTTTCAACTTTTGGTGCAGGTGTTTCCTTTACAACTTCTTCAACTTTTGGTTCCTCAACTTTAACAGCTTTCTTTTTAACAGGAGTTTTCTTTTCTTTTACTTCTTCTTTTTCTACTTTTTTCTCAGTTACTTTAGCAGTTATGTTGAACTTTCTGTCTTTTTTTCGAGGACGTTTTTTCCCATATGTACCCTTAATAATTTTACCTCTTTTTGTTTTCTTATCACCTTTACCCATAATTAGAATTTTTTATGTGTTAATTTTTCCCCAAAAATATTAAAAAATGCCTAATAATCAATACTTTTTCTTAAAAGCAAAACTATGAAAGTAAAATAAGGCTTAAATAATAGTTTTTAGAAATTGTTCTTCTACTATTTCAGAACGAGTTATGGTTTGGCGTGCCCAATCAAGATTAATATTTAATAGTTCATCTTCACTCAAATGCCACTTAATATCTGAATTGTGTAATCTGTTTGTAAGTGAGAAAAGTATTAAGGCAACTGAAACAGAAATATTATAACTTTCTGTAAATCCAAATTGTGGAATCTTAATAAATTCATCGGCATGTTCTAATGCGACATCTGATAAACCAGTGAGTTCGGTGCCAAATAGTAATGCTACTTTATTATCAAGAGGCAAATTGTCGGGACTGTAGCAGTCTTTATGAGGTGTAGTTGCTACAATTGTGTAACCTTGCTTTTTTAAATGCTTAATGGTTTTTAATGTGTTATTTTTCTCTTCGTCATATTTAAACAAACTTAACCACTTAGCTGAGCCCATAGCAATATGAGGGTTTACGGTGTATTTATTACTACCTTCTACAATATGAATATCCTGAACACCTGTTAAATCACAAGAACGCAAGACAGCGCTGGCATTATGTGGCTGATAAATATTTTCAAGCAATACAGTAATATGTCTGGTACGGTAGTTAAGTACTTTTTCAAAAAGTTCCTTTCTTTCTTCAGTAATAATTGAAAACAGAAAGTCTTTTAATTTGATCTTTGTTTCTTTATCCAAAGTCGTACATGTTAATTATTTATGCTCTAACAAATCAAATCTAGGTAATTAAATTAGTGTCATCTAAAGTTTGATTTAGACCTGTATGTAATCAGTAATTAATCGTAAAGTGAGTTTTCTTTTGCATTATGAAATTCCTGCTCTAATCTGTAATTGTCAATATTTTCATCTCTAATAAGCATAATTTCAGCAAGTTGTGCTTTACGATAGTTGGGCGGATAATGAAATATTTCATTATTAATATTTGTATTAATAACCCCGCTAACAACAGTAGTGTAATAACCTCCATTGGGATTTTTTTCCTGAGATTTAACGGCTAATCCTTTTTTAATTAAGTTTAAATATTCGGAGGAACCATCAATATTGTTACTAGTTGTGCTAGATTTTAGTTCATTAGTAAACGAAATCATACTCTCCAGGTTAACATCAGAATATGGGTTAATACTATCTGTTATCCATATTGATTCCACCAGAGAGTCTTCAATTAAAACATCATATTTAAAGGCTTTAAACCCTGCTATTTCCTCTTTGATATCAGTTTTGATAATATCGAGGTTTAAGTTATAAACAACAGTATCATTCTTACTAACGTGTATTTGCCTTCTCATTTCAGCAATAAGTTCTATGGCTACTTCTTTTTCTTCAGGCGAAGCAGTTGCAACTATATTCTCTAATTTTTGTTCAAAAACTTCCAGCGTTCCCGCTTTGAACTCCTCAATACTTCCTTGCCAATACAATTTATACATCCCAAATAAAAGAGTGATATTGCCTGTTTTAAGGTTAATTATGGCAACAGAAGATTCAGTTTCAAACCTGATCATATTATTTTGAATAAATGTGGTCTGAAATTGCTTATTACCGAATTTATCATAACTAACTTCTGAAATAACCCACCCTGCAATTGCAATATTTGAGATTATTCCAAAAATACTTAGTAAGATAATTTTAATAATGTACTTCATAAAGCCTTGATTTGCAATTTGTATTCTATAATTTGTTAATAAAATCTTCCTAAATTGAGAGACAAAATTAAAAAATATACTTCAGCCTTTTTTATTTAACAATAAAAATATACTTTTGCATGCTCAAAATTGCATAAGAATGGTTAAGAAAAAACATGAAGATTTGAAAGCCGAACAAAGGCTTGAGAACTTAGAGGCTGGTTTAAGTAGAACTGAAAGTTTTATTGTTGAAAACCAAAACATAATAAGTATTGTTGTAGGTGTAGTGGTAGTAATAATATTAGCATTTTTTGGATTTCAGAAATATTACTTGGAACCGCAAAATATCGAAGCCCAGGATCAGATGTACAATGCACAGAGGTATTTTGAATCTGACTCACTTGACAAAGCACTTTATGGTGATGGCAACAGCCTAGGTTTTATAGATATTGCAAGTGATTATGGTATTACTAAAGCAGGTAACCTTGCAAACTATTATGCAGGACTTGCCTTTTTGAAAAAAGGTAACTTTGATCAGGCTTTGGATTATCTAAAGAGTTTTGAAAGTAGTGATCATGTTGTTGGTTCGATGGCTAAGGGAGCAATTGGTGATGTATATCTTGAAAAAGGTGATAGGTCATCAGCAGTTTCTTACTATCTTGAAGCAGCACACAGAGATGCAAATGATTTCTCCACTCCATTATTCCTTATGAAAGCAGGGAATGTTTATGAACTGGATAAACAATATTCTAAAGCAATAGATGCTTACACTAAAATTAAAGTCGATTATCCTAAGTCAGACGAAGCACGAAATATTGATAAATATATTGCAAGGGCTCAAGGCTTTGCAAATAATTAGAAAAAATAAAAAATTTTATGACCCGTTTCTGTTTTTCAGGAGCGGGTTTTTTATTTTTGTAAAATGAAGAAAGAGGATTTTAGAATAGTTTTTATGGGAACCCCTGAATTTGCTGTTGCAAGTTTAAAAGCGCTGGTAAGTGATGGGTTTAATGTTGTGGCTGTGATTACTTCTGTTGACAAACCCTCAGGGAGAGGAAAAAAGATTAAATATTCGGCAGTTAAAGAATACGCACTGGAGAATAATTTAAGACTATTTCAACCCGAGAAACTTAAAGACGAAACATTCGTAGCCGATTTAAAGTCTGTTAATGCTGATTTACAAGTTGTTGTTGCTTTTAGAATGCTTCCAGAGGTAGTATGGGATATGCCATCTAAAGGAACAATTAATCTACATGCATCGCTTTTACCTCAATACAGAGGTGCTGCTCCTATTAACCATGCAATAATAAATGGAGAAACAAAAACCGGATTAACTACTTTTTTTCTGGATAAGCAGATTGATACTGGAAGGATAATCAATCAGGCCGAAGTGGAAATAACTAATAATGATAATGGTGGTAGTCTTCATGATCGTATGATGATTAAGGGGGCTGATTTAATCCTGGAGACAGTTAATGAAATTCTAGAGGATGATGTTAAGTCCATTGATCAAAGCACTTTTATGTCAAATGATGTTGCTTTGAAACATGCACCAAAAATATTTAAAGATGATTGTGCCATTAACTGGAATAATTCTGCTAAAACAGTTTATGATTTCATTAGGGGATTGAGTCCTTATCCAGGTGCTTACACCACATTAAAATCGACTGAAAATAGTCCTATATATATTAAGGTGTATTCTGCAGAAACTGAGATAGGGATGCATAGTTATGAAATTGGCTCAGTTTTGTGGGATAAAAAGGAAATGAAGATTGCAGTTACAAATGGCTTTGTTAACCTAAAAGAAATTCAGCAGTCAGGCAAGCGTAGAATGCGCGCTACAGACTTCTTACAAGGGGTAAATATTGAAAGTAAGTATTTAGCAGAACTTATTTAAGGTCCTCTGAATGCCTTGTTATTAGTATATTTTAGCGATTAAATCATAAAAATAGCCCATGTTATTAACAAAAATGCCCATTTATCAACAAATAACCCGCTTTTCCCTAGTGTTTACTTGCTTTTTATTTATTAAGGCCTATATTTGTTCGAGTTAAACTTATTATTAATTTAATTTTTAATTACAATGAACAAAGCTGAATTAATCGACGCTATGGCTGCAGGTGCTAATTTAAGCAAAGCAGACGCTAAAAAAGCATTAGATGCTTTTGTTGATGCGACTTCAGGAGCACTAAAAGGTGGCGACAGAGTAGCATTAGTAGGATTTGGATCTTTCTCAGTTTCAACTAGGGCTGCCCGCGTTGGACGCAATCCTCAAACTGGAAAAGAAATTCAAATTGCTGCAAAGAAAGTTGTAAAGTTTAAAGCAGGTGCTGATCTAGCAAAAACTGTTAAGTAATCTGACTTTTTACACAATTGAAAAAAGCTCTGATGGTTAACATCAGGGCTTTTTTTATGTTTGATTATTGGAAATTGAGTATGCAGAATTTGATTTAGAATAGAATTTATTACTTTATTACAAATCTGTACGGAAGTAATGCATCATCACCTGCATAATCAATACCAATGCGTTTGGTAGTCTCAATTTTGTAATCTTCAACTTCATAACCTTTAATATCATAACTAAATCCATCACCCTCTATCCATATCTGATTTCCCAATAAACTAATATTGTTATGGATTAAACTAATACCCATTGCCTTACATAATTTTCCAGGTCCGCTGGATATGTTTATTAATGAAGTTTTTCCAGTTCTTGCCTTCATAATCTTAATACCTGCTTTTGGTATTATTCCTCTAATAAGTACAGCATGAGGGGTATCAACAGTTCCAGTAACAATATTAAAAAGAGAATGGATGCCGTAACATAAATAGACATAACTTCTTCCACCTTCCAGAAACATAGTCTCAGTGCGTTTTGTCCGTCTTCCAGAAAAAGCATGAGATGCTTTATCAGTAATACCTTCGTAGGCTTCTGTTTCTGAGATCATTCCCGATGTAAGTTCTCCGTTAAAATTGGTAAATATTTCTTTTCCAATTAAATCACGAGCTATCTCTACCACATTATTTGCACAGTAGTATGATAGAGGTAATTTCAAGGAATTGTATTTTAATTAAAGAAAATATGCAAATCCAATGGTGACAGCAATATTGCTTACTTTTTGCTTTATGCTAAAATTATATGGTGTGCCATTTGGGTTTTGTTCATCTGTCCATCCCCAGCCTGTTACATCATTAAAGGTAAGGTCTGAATAATAATAATCGGCATTTAGCAAAATAAGGTAATTGTTTATCCTGTATTTAAATCCAGTTCCCGTACTTAGTCCAAATCCAATTGTTCTCGCAAACTCGCGATAATATTCTGTTTTCTCACCAGTTTCAGTATTTGTTCCCCTAATTGTAAACTGTGGTGAATATCCGCCTGCAACTCCAATAAGGCCTCTTATTTCCCAACTAAAGTCATCGGTAAAAGGAAAACGTAGAAACGGTCCTACATAAATCCCACCAGTACTCCATGATTGAGAGCTTACAGTACTAAATGAAAATGCTGGGTTTTCTAATTCTGCATCCCTGCTAATGGCCATATTATCAATGCTATTAGAGTTGTACACAAAATGAGCCTGTATGCCAAAGTTATGTGTAAACCGGTAAGAATAAATTAGTTTTAAATTGAGTCCTGTTTTTGCAAAGCCTGATGTAGTATCACTTAGGTCTGCTTTTGCAAAGTCTGATAAGGGAAATGAAGGACCAATTGCTAAACCAAGATATTGACGTGTTGATTGTGAAAATGTAGTAAGCGATAAAAATAGAATTGACAGTAAAATTATTTTTTTCATAATTGAGCTTTATTAATTAACTGCAAAGCTAAGGAAATTTAAGATGTGATTGAGTTTAGTCCCGATAGTTATCTGGGTAAGGGTTTAGGTTAGGGGCTTATTTTAGAATATGCCTCTAGAACAAAAGATCCAACTGATCATGCCAGAGAAGAGTCTCATCTTTTGTTCGGATAACTTTATTGTTGTCAATAAGCCATTGTAATGTGGCTATTACATCATTTTCATTAAATCGGGCGGTTCTGGCAACCAATTCGTACAAATGAAGATGTTCCTTACTAAGTTCTTCTTTGATGAAATTGCTAATAAGTTCAAATTCAATATCATTAATTCTAACTTCCGACTTTCGACTACACACATCACAAATTCCACATCTTGGAGAGTTCTTTTCCCCAAAATAAGATAGTAGTTGTTGACTCCGGCATTGCAATGAATTTGAAAGAAAATCGAGTAATGATTGAAGCCGCTTTTCTGCAGCAATCTTGAGATTTTTGTAATTATCTTGTTGTAACTCAATGTTTTTAATTCCCAGCCGCTCGCTAGTAAATACTATTTGAGGTGATAATTTTACTGGAATATATTTTATTACTCTCAAATTATCAAGGTAATTAAGTTTACTAACAACCTCTTTTCTTTCCATTTCAGTTCTGTTCGCAATGAGGTTTTCATTAATATTTATGTAGTCAGTAAAAACTCCTGAATAAGATCTTAGGATTTCTTTTATTAATCTGTCGGTGCCTGGATTTTCAACCTGGAATCTGTACAAATCACCTTTTTTAAGATTTACTTTTATTTGTGAATATTGCCCAGAGGATTCAATAAAGTAAATAAAACCTTCACGTTCAAGTATTTTAATAGCATTGTAAGTGTCAATAATTTTAAAATTGAAGTTACTGCAGAATTCAACCAGGTCAAAATCGAAACCGATATCTTTTCCACTACCTTCAGGAATCTGGAAAAAGTTACCAAGTGAATTGTAAACTTTTTTAATCTGAGATATTTCAGGAAATGAGCCTTTAAGTCTTTTTATTGAGTTGTTAATGTCTTCGTTATTGTAAAGAACAATTCCTTTCGCTGCTTTCCCATCTCTTCCTGCTCTTCCTGCTTCCTGAAAATACGATTCAATACTGTCAGGCAGGTCATAGTGTATTACCAGGCTTACATCTGATTTATCGATACCCATGCCAAAAGCATTTGTTGAAACCATGACTCTAATCTGATTATTTGACCACATCTCTTGCCGTTTTGCTCTCTCCCTTGCATTTAATCCAGCATGGTAAAACGTTGACTTTATATTATTCTGATTTATTATTTCAGACAGTTCTCTGCACTTCTTTCTACTTCTTACATAAACAATACTACTTCCACTTATTTTTTTTAGCAAGTTCAGTAATTTGTATGGTTTGTCATTTTCCTTTAAAACATGATATGAGAGGTTCTTTCTTGTGAAACTGGCTTTTAGTACATTGGGAGTTTTGAATTCCAGTTTTTCCATGATGTCTAATACAACATTTGGGGTTGCTGTTGCAGTGAGTGCTAATAAAGGAGCGTTAGGAACAAGACTTTTTATCTCAGATATTTTCAGGTATGGAGGTCTGAAATCATATCCCCATTGAGATATGCAATGCGCCTCGTCAATGGCGATTAAATTTACATTAAGTAGTGCTATTAAATGACGGAAGGGTTCTGTTTCAAGTCTTTCAGGAGATACATAAAGGAATTTAAATTTGTCGTAAATACACTTATTGTAAACCGACTCAATTTCATCGACATGCATTCCTGAATAAATTGCTCCTGCCGAAATCCCATTCCTTTTTAAGTTATGAACCTGATCTTTCATCAAGGCTATCAATGGACTAACAACAATACATATTCCTTCTTTTAATAATGCGGGTATTTGAAATGTGATGGATTTTCCACCCCCTGTTGGAAGAAGAGCAAGTGTATCATTACCTTCCAGAACAGACTTGATGATATCTTCCTGTAAAGGCCTGAATGCTGTGTGGCCCCAATACTTAATCAGTATTTTTAAGGCTTCTTTGTCCAAAATATTCGATTTTAAGTGCTCAGGTATTTGTCTACAAGTTTAAATATTTCCTGCGGATCAATTGGTTTGGTGATAAATTCATCTGCTCCTGCATCATAACTTTTTTTATTTGCATTATGAGAAGTAAACGCCGTTTGCATTATTACAGGTAAATTTGGATAAAGTTCTTTTATTGCCCTAGTACCATCATAACCATCTACTTCAGGCATCATAATATCCATTAAAACAATTGAGATTGAACCATCTTGTTTACATTTCTCAATGGCTTCTTTTCCTGTACGTGCAATTATTATTTCAGCTTTCGTAAGAGAGAATAAGGATTTGAAGAAAATAATGTTTGGTTCAACATCATCAACAATTAGAATTTTTTTACCTGTGTAGTCAGGAATTTCAAGTCTATTATTGATTTTTGATTTGTCAATATTATCAACAGGAATTGTAAAATAAACCGTTGTCCCATATCCAGCCTCGGTATCAAGCCAAATCTCACCATTCAGTAGGTTAACTATCGATTTACTTATGGCAAGTCCCAATCCAGTTCCTTCTGTATTTCTGTCCAAAGTACTTTTATCCTGACTAAAACGATCAAATATTCCTGATTTGGCATCTGTTTTTATTCCTGTACCTGTGTCTTTCACATAAAATTGTAATTGTTCACTTCCTGTCAACAGATACCCAAATTTAATAAAGCCACTATCAGTAAATTTCATTGAGTTGGTAATAAGATTGCTTAATACTTGCCTCAGTCTAGTTTGGTCAGTGCAGATAAATAGTTCCTTTTCAATACATCCTTTAGAAAGTTCAAGATTAATACTATTGAGTTCTCTTGATCTTTTTTCTTGATTGAAAGAAACCAACAATTCATCAAGAAATGAATTTAGTTCAAATTTTCCTTTGGTAATCTTTAATTGTCCTGACTCAATTTTTGAGATATCAATAATGTCCTCTATTAATTGCATTAATGACCTGCCCGAGTTGCTGATCATTTTTTTAAAAAGTTCCTCCTCCTCATTTGTATTATCATCTTCCATTAAAAGTTCTGAAAAACCAATTATTGAGTTTAGGGGGGTCCTAATCTCATGCGACATATTTGCTAAAAACAATGTTTTCAGAACATTTTGTCTCTTTAATTCTTCATTTTCAGCATTAAGCAAATTATCAGGAGTAACTGGAAATAAACTAATTAAACTGAAAGTGTTTTCATTATCAATAAAACTTTTAAACTTTGACAGACATTTGTTAGTATTACCCTTGCTATCGGTAAAGTTTACTGTGAAAAACTTATTATTCGACAGTTTAGGTTGATCCATCGTTAATTCAAAACTACTTTTTGACAATTCACTAGATGGGTCATTCTTAAATATTTTTATCAATGGACTGTCTTGCAGTAACTCCTTATTAATGGACAAACAATTAACGGCTTTCTCATTACAATAAATGATATTCCCGGCATAAGATACAAGTAACGGTTCATCGAGAATCTCGATAAAACCTTTCAAAGCATAACTTATACTTGGTAGACTTTTCATTATGGGTTCTTTAATTAAAGTTTATTTAGAACTTTGTACAAAACTAATAAAAATAAATTCGAAAAGAAAGAGTTAAAAATTATTTGTTTCAGGCAACCACTTGCAAAAAGAACTGTCTGGCATTATTAGAGAGAGAGATCTTTATGATTTCAAACAACCGGATAATAGATGGGTGTAGAGCCGGAAGGCAGAGTGCGTTTAGGGAATTGTACGATAAGTATGCTTCTCCTATGCTAGGTGTATGCTTTAGATACAGCAAGAATAGAGATGATGCAGAGGACATATTACAGGAAGGATTTATTAAAGTGTTTCAAAAAATAGACAAATACAAAGGAATAGGTTCATTTGAAGGATGGATACGTAGAATAATGGTTAATACAGCAATAAACCATTACAAAGCAAACCTGAAATATGCTTATCATGAGGAGTTTACAGATCGTAATAAAATAGGAACTGTTAATAATGAGGCAGAGA
>Ga0164315_10000403_pt1 | contig 29792 bp, 29 predicted proteins | sample GuaBasSedimGuay6_FD_113737 | JGI IMG/M metagenome (GOLD analysis project Ga0164315, IMG submission 113737) | Subseafloor sediment microbial communities from Guaymas Basin, Gulf of California, Mexico - Guay6, Core 4569-2, 0-3 cm | ecosystem: Environmental > Aquatic > Marine > Hydrothermal vents... | reverse complement strand
TGTTTTAACCTGGCAGGTCTGGTTTTAAAGCGATGGTATTTCTAATGGTTTACCTTATATAGAGGGCAATTCTTAGGTTTCCCTGACAACTAATGTTTTCCATTCCTGAACTTTTTACAAAATATTTCTTTCAATTGGCTACCCATTTTATCGCAAATGTAAATATAAGTCAAGTGTTTTTTGCGTCATTTTTAATTTTTTATAAAATAAATGCGTATTTTATACAATGTATAATTGCTATGAAGTGTTTATTTATGCTGGATAGCAGCTACTTATCATTTTAATTAGGACTTAAATAGACCGATAAAAAATAATGAGTCATACCGTTTACCAAGTTGAACTGTGATAAAAATATACTTGCCCTTGCCACCCCTAAACTTAAAACAAGGGGAAGTTTTCAGTAATCAGTAATCAGTTATCAGTTATCAGTTTATGCTTAGTAGTCAAGAAATACCATTTTTTCAAAAAATTGTATTTCTAAAATTAATCTATTTACCCTAAGAAATCTTAGCAACCACATCATCCATCCCTTTTTCCTTCAACTGCAACAACAAACTATCAAGCTTTGCTTGGAGTTGCTCCTTCTCTCGCCTTTCTTGTTCCTTCTCTCGCCTTTCTTGCTCCTTCTCTCTTTTCAGCTTCTCCATCCCATGAAGATATGTATTCTCCAACAAAGTCGCCTCAAGACGATTCTGATACAACAAATAATTATCCGCATTCTCAGAAAACCTATCTAAAGTTTCCATAGCCTGCCTCATTTCGTCAGTACAAAGCACTTCTGGTGGCTCATCAACATCCACATTTTTACCTTCCTTAAACAAATAAATCCACCGCTCTTTTTCATTTTTGACCTCATCTGATTGCCATTTCGGTAACTGAAGTAAATGAATTTTTATATCATCGCTCAGAATCAATTGATTCTTTTGATTATACAATACAAATGGCAGATGAACCTCATCCACATTATCAAACAAATTTTCATTCAAAATCCAAATCGAAATGACTGGTTTTAGTTTATCAAAATCATCACCTTTACTAATCTGTGAATGATAAATACTACTCCATGTATACAAGATTCGAGCGGATATAGCCGGATGCAAAACCAGTTGAATTTCAATCTGATAATGGCAACCATCTCCATCGGTCGCTTTCACATCCACAATCGTCAATTTATCAGCAACAAAGTCTCGCTCATTATAAGGGTTATTAAGCACAATTTCCTTAATCAGCGAATCGGGTTCCAAAACCGCATTTAAGAAATGAATAAGAAGGTTCTTATTTTCCTCGCTACCAAGGATTGCTTTAAAAACACAATCTACAGTTGGGTTAATTTTATGTTTCATAAAAAATAATTAGAGTCGGAGTAATATTAATTTAGCAACCGTCAGAAAAATCTTCTCACCAAAGTACCCAATGGGTACGTTTGTATCGAGTTGACATAATTTAATGTCTCCTACCAGGTTAAAGTGTTTAAGTGTGATTAAAAATATACTTGCCCTTGCCACACCTAAACTTAAAACAAGGGGAAGTTTTCAGTAATCAGTTAATCCATCCTTAAACTCTTGTACAAATTCAGGTAAAGTTAATAGATTGACTTTTGGGAACTTGATGGTTTTCAATACCTTAAAATGTTTATCATTAGAAACCAAACAAACTGCATTCGCAGCTATGGCACAATCGACAAACTTATTATCATCATCATCTTCAGAAATTAAATGAAATTGGTAAAAAATTTCTGTTTTCACCACAAAAGGATGAATGGCTAAAATTTCTTGATATTCCAATAAGATTTCGTTTGAGACACATAAAATAAGTTCTCCAGCAATGATTTGATCAAAAATCCATCGAAAAGGTGATTTTCTACCAATGATAGCTATCAAGATATTGGTATCAAGAACAATTCTTAATACGGTGGTGTTCATTTGTCCATTCAATCATAGTTTGTTCTGTTAAATTTTGGGATTCCCAAATGTCATCCATTGCATCGCTGGCTTTTTGGGCAAAATAGTTGCCTAACATTAATTTAATTTCAAATAATTGCAGTGCCGAAATATTATTGGCATAAAGTTTTAATAATTCCAATTGTAAATTGCTTAAAATTCGTTGCGTTTTCATCGTGTTATCTATCCAGTGAGCATCAAAAATTCAGACTGTTTTACTAACTTTATCCCGGCAAGCGAGTATGCCCGCTATTTAACCATTGCCCAAGTCCAAAACCACTTGAGCAACGGTCAGAAAAGTCCTCCATTCGCCGTACCCAATTGGTACGTTTGTATCGAGTTGACATAATTTAATGTCTCCTACCAGGTTAAAGTGTTAAAGTGTGATTAAAATACACTTGCCCTAATCAGTTATCAGACAACTAAACCAGACATGGCAGGAAGAAAACCTGCCAGGTCAAAATCAAGTTTGGCCGCTGCTCTTGACCTGCCATGTTTTGTTTTAACCTGGCAGGTCTGGTTTTAAAGCGATGGTATTTCTAATAGTTTACCTTATATAGAGGGCAATTCTTTGGTTGCCCTGAAAATGACTGTTTTCCATTCCAAGACTTTTCACAAAATTTTTCTTTCAAGTGGATACCTATTTTACAGCAAATCAAAATCAAACAATTTTTGCGTCAGTTTTACTTTTTTATAAATAAATGCGTATTTTATACAATGCTTAATTGCTATGAAGTGTCTATTTATACTGGATAGAAGCTATTTATCATTTTAATTAGGACTTAAATAGACAGAATCCTTATTCAGAACCAACTTATTCTTCAGATTATATAATACAAACGGTAAATGAACATCTGGAACATCATCAAACAAATTTTCATTCAAGAGCCAAATAGAAATGACGGGTATCAATTCACTAAAATCATCGCCCTTTTTAATTTGTGAGTGAGACATACTGCTCCATGTATACAACATTCGAGCGGATATAGCCGGATGCAAAACCAGTTGAATTTCAATCTTATAATGACATTTATTTTCGTCGGTTGCCTTCACATCCACAACCGTCAATTTATCACTCACAAATTCTCGTTCATTATAAGGATTAATGAGTACAATCTCCTTAATCTTTGAATCCGGTTCCAAAACCGCATTTAAGAAATGAATAAGAAGGTTCTTATTTTCCTCGCTACCAAGGATTGCTTTAAAAACACAATCTACCGTTGGATTAATTTTATGTTTCATATTGAGTTTAAAAGCTAGAACACCGAGATTGACTGATCAATTATATCACATAAACAATGAATAATTAATAGGTGAATTTCTTGAATACGTGCCGTTGAGTTGCTGGGAACGCGAAGTTCTATATCTGATTTTTTGAGCAAATTTGCCGCTTTGGAGCCATCACCTCCATTGAGCAATATAATAAGCATATTTTGAGATTGTGCGGCGGAAATGGCTTTGAGAACATTAGGGGAAGAACCACTGGTTGTAATAGCCAATAAAATATCCCCTTTTTTTCCTAACCCATTGATTTGCCTAGAAAATATATTTTCATAGTTATAATCATTGGCGATTGAAGTTAGGATAGATGAATCAGTGGTAAGGGCAATAGCGCCTAAAGCACGTCGTTCTATTTCAAAACGGTTAATGATTTCGGCGGAAAAATGTTGAGCTTGGGCAGCGGATCCACCATTACCACAACTGAGGATTTTATATTGTTGTTGTAAACAGTCAGCCATTATTTGCCCTGCTTGAGCAATAAGAGGAGATAAAATGGGCATAGCTTGAGTTATCAGTTCAACACTGGTGGAAAAATGTTGATTAATGCGATTGAGTTGTTTCATAATTTTTAAGAACCAATAAGGAATGAGAATTGAATAATATACTTTCGAGAAAACTAAACCTGCCAGGTTTTTTAAACATGGCAGGTTTGGCTTGAGGGGTATTTTATTTTTGGCGGGTTACCTCTTGACTACATATTATCAAGTTCCATTGTACTATCGGCATAACGTTTTTCCCACTGCCAAGCATGAGCGATGATGGTAGCTAAACCTGCATATTTTGGTCGCCAGCCTAAAACAGCTTGCGCTCGTTTTGAATCGGCAACCAGAGCAGCCGGATCACCTTTCCGTCGTTCCCCCATCACAACGGAAATGGATTGCCCTGTCACCTTTTTAGCGACATCAATAACTTGCTTTACGGAAAAACCGGTACCATTACCTAAATTATAGGCGGTACTATCGGCTCCCGTCAATAATTGTTCAAGGGCTAATAAATGTGCCTGACATAAATCATGAATATGAATGTAATCCCGAATACAGGTACCATCGGGGGTATCATAATCTTGCCCATAGAGCATGACAGATTCACGTCGCCCTGAGGCAGCTTCTAAAACTAAAGGAATCAAATGGGTTTCGGGATCATGACGTTCACCAAGTTGTCCATCAGGATCCGCCCCGGCAGCGTTAAAATAACGTAAGCAAACGGATTTTAATCCATAAGCCTGATCATAATCAACTAATATCTTTTCAATAAACCATTTCGATAAGCCATAAGGGTTAATGGGTTGCTTTGGATGTTTTTCATCCAGGGGAAAATATTGAGGCTCACCGAAAATAGCAGCAGATGATGAAAAAATAAAGGTTTTGACATCATGAGTCACCATAGCATCCAGTAAATTTAAGGTTGCCGCAAGATTATTTTGATAATATTTGCGGGGATTTTGCACCGATTCTCCGACTCGAATAAACGAGGCAAAGTGCATAACAGCATCAAAGGAATAGCCGGAAAATAGCCGCTCTAATCCCTGACGATCCGCAATATCACCAAATACAAAATCACCCCCTAAGATGGCATCTCGATATCCCCCGGAGAGGTTATCCAATATGACTACATAGTAATCGGCAGCCAGTAGCATTTTAACCATATGGGAGCCTATATAGCCGGCACCGCCAACGACGAGAATAGTTTTCATAGTTCAGTTATTTCAGTTATCAGTTATCAATCATGTTTAATTTATGGCTAATAGTATAACCAAAATTTTTAATTTTACAAAACCGCTACCTTTAAGTCTTTATATCCACATTCCCTGGTGTATCCGTAAATGCCCCTATTGTGATTTTAATTCCCATCAAATGCAGGGCAAAATACCAGAAAATGATTATATTAATGCTTTGCTGGCTGATTTGGAACAAGATTTACCCAAAATCCAGGAACGAGCTATCTCTAGTATTTTCATTGGGGGAGGCACGCCAAGTATATTATCACCGGAAGCCATTTATCAATTACTCACAGGTGTACAAAGGCGACTCCCCATTAGGAAAAATACGGAAATCACTTTAGAAGCGAATCCAGGGAGTATAAAAGATAATACTCGTTTTCAAGCATTTCGTGAAGCGGGTATTAATCGCCTATCACTGGGCATACAAAGTTTTAATGAAACAGCTTTACAAGGTTTGGAACGTATTCATGGACGCATTGAAGCCATCAATGCTATAGATAAAGCAATGAAAGCAGGATTTAATCAGATTAATTTCGACTTAATGTTTGGTTTACCGGCACAAACCATTGAAGCGGCACTAAAAGATTTACAAATAGCGGTGTCTTTTCAACCATCCCACTTATCCTGGTATCAATTAACGATTGAACCTAATACTCCATTTTATCATAACACCCCCCCTTTGCCCGATAATGATATATTATGGGAAATGCAAAATGCAGGGCAAAATTATTTAGCTAAACAGGGCTATTTTCAATATGAAATTTCGGCTTATGCCAAATCAGGGCAACAATGTCAGCATAATCTGAATTATTGGAAATTTGGTGATTATTTAGGGATTGGAGCAGGGGCGCATGGAAAAATCAGTGAGACTCATTTAGGTACGATCACTCGTACATCCAAACAGCGCCATCCGCAAAATTATTTACAATCTAGCCCAGCTATCATAGCCAATCATAGCAAACTTACACCACCGGAAGTGGGGCTAGAATTTATGATGAATGCCCTGCGCCTATATGAAGGTTTTACAAATCAAACATTTATTGAAAATACCGGTCTTAATCTAGCCTATTTAGAAAAACCGATAGAACAAGCTTATCTGCAAAGATGGTTGGTTAAAAACGAAAAAAATGGAATACCGCATATTCGAGCAACTGATACCGGAATGCGTTTTTTGAATGAAGTGTTAGACTTATTTGTACCATGAATTGTGAGTACAACGGATTATCGTTGTCCCTTTCATAAAAAATCGTTATTTTTCAATACTTTATTAATACCCCACAGACAAATGATTGCAATAATACCATAAATTGTCGCGCCCTGCCAATCGGCAAAAATCAGTTTTCCTAAACCAAATAAACACGCATAACCTAATCCAATGCCCAATAGCCAACCGGTTAATAATAGTGGTATTTGTGATTTTTTGGCACGGATACTTAAATGCTTCGTTACCGGTTTCCAAAAACCATCGGGTTGGATGCGGATATAAAAGTTTTTTAGCACTTGTAAATCAGTGGGTTGCGTCAAAAAAGTCGCTATTATCCAAGCGATTGTGGTAAAACTAACAGTGATAAATAGGCTATAAGGAAATGCTAAATCAGTATAAAGTTTAATAAGTGTGAAAACGATAAAGGGTGCAATAGTAGCGACAATTTCACTTACCGCATTAATGCGCCACCAATACCATCGCAAAATTAACACCGCACCTAAACCGGCACCACATTCAATCATAAATTTAAACACACTTTCTAAGGTTTGAATTTGCGTCGTCACAATCAGTGCGACTAGCATTAATAAAAACGTATTGAGACGAGAAGCCATCACTAATTGTTTTTGAGTGGCATTAGGGCGGAGAAAGCGATGATATAAATCATTAACAATATAACTGGTTCCCCAATTTAATTGCGTAGAAATGGTACTCATGTAGGCGGCGAAAAATGCGACTAGCAAAAGCCCTTTTAAACCGGTAGGCAAAAAATCTCGCATGGCTAAAGCATAGCCTAATTTTTTATCGGTTGCGGATAAATCAGGGTAGAGGACAATAGCACATAGCCCGACTAAAATCCAAGGCCAAGGTCTTAAGGCATAATGGGCGATTTGAAAAAATAATGTAGCTTTAAGTGCATGTTCCTCATTTTTAGCACTCATCATGCGTTGAGCGATATAACCACCGCCACCCGGTTCTGCACCAGGATACCAACTTGCCCACCATTGCACCCCAATAAATGCCAAAAAAGTGGCTAGACTAATACTCAAAACTTGGGTTGTTTCAACGAGTGATTGCATAGACAATTCGATGCTGGGAAAAAAATTAAAGGTTGCAGCGGGCAATTTTTCTTGCAAGCCGACAATTCCACCAATTTGATCGCTGTTGACAACGACGATGGCAAGTATAATACAGCCAGTCATCGCGACAATAAACTGGATAAAATCCGTCACAGCGACTCCCAATAAACCGGATAGACTGGAGTAAAGCATTACCACAAACATAGCACCTGCAAGATAAAATATTAATTGGTTCTCTGGAATACCAAAAAAGACTGTAAGTAATGCGCCCAATGCGACATTTACCCAGGCAATAATAACCGCATTCATAAAAATGCCCAAGTAAACGGCTTTAAAGCCCCGTAAAAAAGCGGCGGCTTTACCTGAATAGCGCAATTCGGTTAATTCAACATCAGTAATGATATTCGCTTTTCGCCAAAGTTTGGCAAAAAAGAAAGTGGCTAACATTCCTCCAATTAAGCCATTCCACCATAGCCAATTACCACTGACACCGCTTTGTGCTACTAATTCTGTCACCAATAGCGGCGTATCAGCTGCAAAAGTGGTTGCAACCATTGAGGTGCCAGCTATCCACCAGGGCAAATTTCGCCCTCCTAAGAAAAAACTTTCGACATTTTTCCCCGCTTGTTTGGTAAAAGTCAGTCCAACGCCTAATATTAATACTAAAAATAAGACGATAATTAACCAATCTATTATATGTAATGTCATTGTGTTGTTATCCTATAGAAATTTTTATTCCCACGCATTTGTGTCACTTAAGGGCAGACACGCAGGTCTGCCTACCAAATCCTTATATTTCATGGCTGTAGGGGCGAACATAAGTGTTCGCCCTGACCCTACGCTTGCTATATTTTTTTGAAAGTAAGTATTTCGTTCTTGTTATTAATCGCATTTAAATCGGTTTTTTCAAGAAAAAGTACGGTAATGACTCTAGTTGTGGCTTGCCATTCGGTATTGGTTAAAGCCGGAAAATATTCTTTGACCTGTGCTGGCACTTCGTCTAAGTCTTCTATCGCATTCATAATGTCTGAAATAAGAATATTTTTGTCTTTGATTTTAATACCATGAGTGATTTTTTCAGACGTTTCATCCCGCATTTTTCCATATTCAATGTATTTTAAACATTCAAGATTTTCATCTGTTTCAGAACTGAATGCTAAGAACTGTTGTTTAAAGGTTTGGTTCTTTTGTTGGAGTTCTTGTTCAGAATTTTCTGAAAGTATTGTTGTTAAAAAGTTTTGTTGTATCGACATGAGCACCACCTATCGTTTTTGGCTCTTTTCATTCCAAATATTTTCCCTTTGTCATCAATTCCTTTATCAACCCACCATTTTTTCTGATTAACGATCACTTAACATGGTACTCGCTTGCTCAATATATCGCATAACCCACATTCCATCATTCAAAGGATTTTTGCCCGTTTCAATCAGGGCAGCATAGAAAGTATAGTTGCCACCAAGACCAGGCTCTACTTTAAAGTTGGAAATGACGGCAAAAGTATCCGCTGTCGTGCCTAAATTGCTTTTAAAAAATTGGGAAGTTGTGCTAAAGAGATCGGCTGAGGGCAAAGGAGTCATATAGAGAAATTCTTTTGATGGCAATTGAACCGCTATCCATAAATCAACCCTATCTGCGGGATTTTTTGCGGTAAAATGGACTTCTATTTTTACTTCCACGATTTCTCCTATTTGGTATAATTCTTTTAGTCTGATAAATTTTAAGGGGAAATTATAGACTGTGACGATTTCGTCACCCGTTTCTTCGTTGTTTGTGGAAGTTTTACAAATTGGAAATGTTTCGAGTTGTGCTTGCCAAGTCGTTTCATCACTTAATCGGCTTTGCTCAATTGGCCATATAGAGTAATCATAATCTGCTTTTTTACAAAGTGGGTTATTTATGATATCAAGATAGTTCAAGTTGATAAGCGTGTTGTAAGAAACAGGAATTATGCCTGTCAATTGATTAGAACCAAGATAAAGCCACTCCAAATTAGGCATGGCACTGAAATTTGGAATCGTGCCTAGAAGTTGATTCTCAGAAAGAGCCAGTCCCACCAAATTAGGCAATGCGCTAAAATTGGGAATCGTGCCGGTCAGTTGATTATCAGAGAGCTCAAGTCCCAACAAATTAGGCAATGCACGGAAATTGGGAATCGAACCCATCAGTTGATTAGAACCAAGATCAAGCGTTTCCAAATTAGACAATGCACTGAAATTGGGAAGTGTGCCAGTTAGTTGATTAGAATGGAGAGCAAGCATTTCCAAATTAGGCAATGCACTGAAATTGGGAAGCGTACCAGTTAGTTGATTAGAACGGAGATCAAGCATCTCCAAATTAGGCAATGCGCTGAAATTGGGAAGCGTACCCGTCAGTTGATTATTAGAGAGAGAAAGCACCTCCAAATTAGGCAATGCACTGAAATTGGGAATTGTGCCCGTTAGTTGATTATTCCAAAGATGAAGCCCCTGCAAATTAGACAAGCTACTGAAATTGGGAATCCTACCCGTCAGTTGATTAGAAGAGAGGTAAAGCCACTCCAAATTAGGCAATGCACTGAAATTAGGAATCGTGCCTGTCAGTTGATTATCAGAGAGATTAATTTTGGTCACGTCATGATTCTCACAAGTAATGCCATGCCAACTACAAGGTGTATTGGTTTCATTCCACTCCAAACTGTTTTTCCAGTTAGCACCATCTGTGCTATTATAAAGTTCCAGCAATGATACGCACTCGGCGGAAGAAATTTCAGTTACCGCATTACAATCGGTTGCAGCATGCGTGACGGATAGCACCCCCAAATGCCAGACGATCCAGACTAACAGTAGCCTTTTTAAAATTAGCATCATAATTCTCCAATTAAAAAATAATTATAGCATTTCCCGTTTGGGTTAAATACAGGGCAAACACGCAAGTTTGCCCCTACGAATAATGTGCTGATAGCAATCGGAAAACGCTATATCAGTTATCAATCATTAATATTTTATCACATTTTATACTAATATGTGTGTAAATCTCTCAAAATATTTTTTGCTCCTGTTAATAAATTTAAGCAATTAAAGCAAAAAATAGGATTTCTTTCTTGAAACCTTTTTAATAACGCAACAACTTAATCGCCATACCTATCCCTCGCGCTTTACAAAATGGCTTTGCATCTCCCGTAAAATCTCCCACCGATAAATAAGCGGGTAAAATCTTTTTGTCAGGAAAATGCAACTTATAAGTTTCCACCTTCTCCCAAAAATCTTCCACATCTTTGAGAGTTGTTTTAACTTTCCTCTTTCTAACATCAACTAAAACTACCCGTTCACAATCTGATTCCGCCACAATATCAATTTCCATTCCCTTGCCATCTTCGCGCTGAAGAAGAAAACGCTCCCTGACTGATATGAGATTCAATTCCGTGTTATCAGCAACATTCTCAAAAAAATCTGACAACCGAAATCGCTTTCGACTCCGAAAAGCCGTCGCTAATAAATGTTCACCCACAATACCGATGTAATAACTCAGCTTTCCCCGCAATGAGCGATTTTCAGTATTGAGTTTTTCAATTATCACGCTAAACTCTTTTGAAAAATTAGGCGCGAAACCTTCAATTTCTTCCTCAAAACAACGACGTAACACCAAATTGAGCGTGCCATCTTGGAGTCCCCGAAATTGAATAAAAGAACTCCCTCTCTCAATCACATCAATCTTCCACAAAATCACCAATTCCTTTTGAATGTCATTGACTTCTAAATCAAGAGATAATTCCTTTTTGAGTTGTTGTGGTGTCCAATAACGATCTGAATGCTTGTTCAAATGCAACAACAAGTTTTTGGCATTTCGATTATTTACCTGATCTAAGATTTTGTTCAGGTATTCGCCCCAAGTTAAAAACATTTCAGCCGTGTCATCCGAAATTTCATAATTGACGGTATTAATCACCCCTTTTGAGGTTTTCAAATCTTTGTCTTCAAAATCACTGTAAATCACACAGTAAATAAAAAAAGGATCTGCCATACACAGTTCGTTAATTTGAACGGCTGTTTCATTCGTTATTTCTTCCCCATAAAATTGGGCGTATTTATAAACTGCCTGTAAACCTTCATCGAATGTCAGATAAGGCGAAAAATGCGTCGGTTTCAGTCGCCCTGCTTCTAAATACTCATGCATAATATTGAGTAACCAGCCGGCATAAGAACCGGTGACGAGCATGGGAGCCATTTTTGATTCAGAAAGGGAATGGTAACTACCCGGTAATGATTCATCGGGTTTACCTTCGCATTTTTCATCTCGATAAACTGATTGAGTAATATATTGAAATTCATCCAAAATCACTAAAAAACGTTTTTCATAAACCGCCGCAAAACGATGGGGAGCTGAACAAGCTGTTTTCCACATTAAATCATGGTTACCACCTATTTTTCGATTTTGAAGGAGGAATTCAATATCTCTCACCAAGGGCTTAATTGTGTTTGCTAAACCATATTCTTTTATTTCTTCTAAAGACAAAGGCGTTTTGACTAAGCAAGAATCCCGTTGCAGAAAAGAAATATATTGGGAGGCAAAGGCACAATAATAATCAATTGCCAAATTGGGATACCAAATTTTACTTTCCTCAAACGAAAAATAAAACGGGATAACAGCCCCATTTTCACTCCAAAGTTGATTAAAAATCCGTTGCACGATAGCTGTTTTGCCACTTTTGCGCCGCGCTAAAATCACCCTGGATTTTGACAAGCGTTTGGGAATATTTGAAAGCCATTTATTGAGGAGGCGGAATTCTTTTTCGCGCCCGACAAATAAATCGGGCTCGCCAATTTTTTCCGATAACGGATATTGTATATTGTTTCTCATTTCAGTTGTCATCAGTTAAATATGAGCCATAAGTATAACATATTGTTATTTTCAACGGAGCTTTATTGAGCAACTTAATATTCCCAATCTCAATTATCAAGTTTGAACAATTAGTATTTACTCATTGTCTTCATTCCAAAGGGCTTTTTTTATGCCCTATTTGTTTTAAGGGAACAAGGATCATAGGTGATCGGGATTTTTAATCTCATTTAAAGGATGTCGATTATTTTTTATGATATAATATGTCGGTACAAAAAAGTATTTTAACTTTTTAAAAAATACGACTTATTTGAAAAATAGTATTTTTCCGCCTTTAAAATGTTAAAATATTTTTTTGCCCTTTGAAATGTGTTAGAATATAATTTCATAGTAGTGATAAATGGATTCTTTGTAAAATTAAACATCTTCAAAGAAATGGTTAGCTGGATTATTAAAATGAATGAGAACTTTATAACGGAAATTGAAATTAAGCACTTTAAGTGTTTTGACGATTTTAAAGCGAATGGGTTTAAAAGGGTTAATCTTATTGGTGGAAAAAATAATGTGGGAAAAACCGCTTTTATGGAAGCTTGTTATATCAATTTGAATGGGGATGAGGATAATTATATTAAAGCGATTTTACAAATTATTAGACAAAGAGATAATTTTTTTGTTCGAAATCATTCTGCCAGTTTCTATCAACTTTTTAAAATGACTTTTTTCTATCAAACGACATTATCGAAGCAATATCCCAAAAATTTAACACATACTATTAATTCTAATTTAAACCAAACCCATTTTATATTTAAGGAAAAATTGGCTTCGATCAGAATAGGATACACTATAAATGATCGTGATTTTGATGAAAATATAGAAGTTAATCATTTTAAAGAAATGATTTGGAATGATAATGATGTTCCTTTCCTTAATATCAATAATCCGATAAAATTGATTAGAACGATAGGTTTGCCGAATGATGCCATAGTGGAACATTACTCAGCTTTACAAAGAATAGAGAAAGAAAGTTTTTTAGATAAAGAATTGAATAAATTTGACGATAATATAATTCATTTTAAGATAATTAATAATTCTCCTGAATTGAATACTAAGTCATCAGGTTATATTTCATTATCTCAGTTTGGAGAAGGCATTAAGCATTTGATAAACATAATAATCTCTATTTACACTTCTAAAAATGGCTGTTTATTTATTGATGAAATAGAGAATGGAATTCACTATACGCAACTAGATAGGTTATGGAATATCATTTTAACACTTTCAGAGGCGTTAAATTGCCAGATTTTTGCGACAACTCATTCAAAAGATTGTATAGACGCTTATTATAGAGCTTATAAAAAATTAGCCGAAAAAGAGATTGCTTATGTCATATTGACACGATTGAAAAGTGGTAAGATACATGCTGGCTTATATGATTATGAATTGTTGGAAAATGGTATCGAACAAGATCATAACGATTCCTGATTGGATAAATACTCTCACTAATTTGGAATACCTTTACCTTGGTTCAAATCAACTGACAGGAACGATTCCTGATTTAAGTGCTCTCACTAATTTGGAGGACCTTTGGCTTGGTTCAAATCAACTGACAGGAACGATTCCTGATTTAAGTGCTCTCACTAATTTGCAACGGCTTTATCTTCGTTCAAATCAACTGAGCGGTGAAATCCCACCTTCTCTGAGTAATTTAAGTAATTTGGAGGAGAGTAGTCAAACGGGTAAGAGTTATGACGGATTAGACTTAGGTTATAACCACTTAACCGCTTCTGACCCAGAACTCATCAGTTTTCTCAACATTAAAGACCCTGATTGGGCTGATACTCAAACAATATTAACACCGCTCACCGGATGTCCTGATGGGGGAGTATTAAGTGTCAATCCAGCAACGATTGATTTTGGAAGTGAAGCTGTTGGCGATTCTCTTGCCTTAACGATTAATACTCGATCTCAAGATTGTGGGGAAGTTCAGATAGAGACTATTGAAATCGCAGGAAATCATGCCGCTGAATTTACCTATAATGAAAATAAGGAATGCTACCAAGGTGAATGGCAAGGCAAAACTTTCTCTTCCTGCAAATTCAGCGTTGTTTTTTCACCTACCTTAGCAGGTACCAAGGATGCCAGTTTGAGCTTTACATTCAATGATAGCAACGTGCAACAAAACTCTCCCATACCATTAGTGGCAGAAGCTGTTGATCCGGCTCAACCAAATCTGACACTTACTCCAAGCACCCATGACTTCGGTACAGTGACTCTTGGTAGAGGTCCCTTTGAGGCTCAAACATTTACCATCGAAAATACAGGTAATGTCAATCTCAAGTTCGATACGATGGCTTTAACCGGGATGGATGCCTCTCAGACATTTTTGCGGCCATCAGAACAATGTCAATTCTCTGTACAGTTAATGCCCTCATCACAGGGTAACAAGCAAGCCAACTTGAACTTAGCTTTTGGTACTATTACAAAGGATATTCCATTGACTGGAATCGTGACTGAACCAGCAGATTGTTCAGAAGCGAATATCACAATTGCTTCATTAAGTAATGGTGCCTGGGACTCCCCCGATACTTGGAACACTGACACGACACCAACGGCAAGCGATGTGGTGCAAATTAAAACGGATCATACCATCACCGGCATCGCCTTTGCTCAAGTGAAAACCCTCTGTATTGAAGAAGGAGGCAACTTAGTCAGTTTGGATAACAGCGCCCTGGAAATTCAAGCCATTGACTACATTCAAAATAAAGGGACTATCCTTGGTAAAGACGGTATCAGCGAAACGGTTCCCTGTTCAAGCAAAGAAGAGGTCGGTACAGAATCATGTGCTTATCCGGGTGCGAGTGTTATTCTCAAAGTGGGTTCTAGCGTCAAACAATATGGCAAGGCTGGAGATCAATGGTGGTATTCTTATGAATCTGGTGGTCCCATTTTTAATGCTGGCACAATCAAAGCCGGTAATGGTGGAGACGGTTCTCAGTATGCAGCACCTGATTGAAGTCAAAGAACTGGATACTGTAGAATTGGCATTAAATGTCACACTACCTAGCACGTCCGGGGCAACGAATATGATCACAGTAACCGCTACCTCACAGGCAGATTCAGAAATAAAGGCAAGTACAGCTGTGCAAATAGTGGCTCTGGAAAATATCATCACTCCTCCCGAAGGTTGGGTTTCTAATATCACTATTGGACCAGAAAGCAGCCTTTCCGGTGGTATTGCAACGGGTACTGTCATCGTTTCAGGTAACATAGAAAACGTTGACTTTCGCGGTGGAACCCTAAGCGGTCTCAATGAGGCAGGTGAAATTCAAGGCACGTTGGGCGGCACGATATTTAATAATAGCAAAGTGCGCGGATCCATTCAAGATGTCCTTTTAGCCCCGAACACTTCCATAACAGGCGGTATACTGAAAAAGACAATTATTGGCGATTCGCTTGAACCGGCATTATTGGAAGATTTGACCGTTATGTCTGGGAGTAACCTTGACAACGTGATCATTGGTCCAAATGTTGAGATAGCCAAAAATGTCACTTTGGGTACAGGTGTCGAATTTGTTTTGCCAGGAGTGGGTATAAATAAAGATGGGAAAATGATAAGTAGCCAAACAGGCTTCTTGAACCGTATTCGCATCAAAAATCAACGACATGCTAACGGTGTCAAACTCACCACAGTTCAAGTTGAAGAACTTCAGATTGAAGAACAGCTATTTGTTGATACCAAACATGTCGGGCAATCAGCAGAAATTCTCATCGTGGCTTACCACAAAACGGTCACCAAAACCACGAGTTATATGCGCGTTGGAAAAAACTGGAAAGTGTGGAATGGCGAAATCGCTCGCCTTGAAGCCGCAACGCCATACGAAGCCCTTGCTGAAAGAATGACAATTCCCATTTTTGAGGGCGACTTAAGTGGATTACCTGGTGATTTTACCGTGTATAGTGGCTACCGTTTAGAAACGGAGCAAAGTATTGTATTTAATGGGGAATCGCCTCTTAAATTTGCTGTAAAAAGCAAAGAATAGGATATTCTTAGGTTAGAAATCCGATTTTTCCAAAAATCGGATTTCTTGAAAGCAAGCATAGGGTAAGTAGAGTGAAACGATACGCAGTATAACGATGAGTGCTGAGTATGCCAATCATTAACTAATAGAGATGATTATGTCTTCAACCTGTTTTTTTTGTCATTTAAACGACAGTCAAATTCTTTTTCAAGATGATTTAGTGATAACAATCAGAGATGCCTATCCTATTTCACCCGAGCACACTTTAATTATCCCTAAACGGCATATTGTTTCCCTATTTGAGGCCACTCAAGAAGAGCAATTAGCACTATTACAAGCTTTACAAGTTGCTCAAAAAAATTTGAGCCAACAATATGCGCCTGACGGCTACAACATTGGGATTAATGATGGGATTGCAGCAGGGCAAACTGTTATGCATCTACATATTCACTTAATTCCCCGTTACATTGGTGATTGCCCTGATCCGCGTGGAGGGGTGCGATGGATATTTCCTGAAAAAGCCATTTATAGCGCATTGATAACGGAATAGAGTTAATGTTTCACTGGGTTGCAAAATGTTTCAAATCCGAAAACTTGACAGTTTGAAGTATATTTTACCCAAAATATTGTTCCCATTGTTCACACAGACGTTGTGCTTCAGCTTCACTAGGTTGAAGTGAAGCGTAGGCAATATTTTGCCAGACGCGGGTTAATCCAGCAAAATAGTTATATAATTCAATAGGTTGCTTAGATTTAACCCGACGGAGGCATTCATTTTCGGTGGCACCGTCATTGATACTGAGTCTATGGCGTACTGTCAGCACCGAAATGGCACCTCGATAGAGCAAACTAATGGCAGCCGATGCTTTGCCTGATTGCCATAATTTCCAGGCTTGTTTGGAAATATCTAGGGGTAAATGTGTGGTTTTGACTCCTTTTTTTAATAAACGCGGGGTGGCTGTGTAATTATCCTGCTTGATATTTTTTTGAAGGTGTTCTAACCAGCGTGAACCATAAATAACTAAAACTATGATTCCGACACCTAATAATATCCAGAGTAGTAGTTCAAACAGTTTGGCAATTAATCCGATGAAGCTATACGAAATGGGAGGAGTAGCGTCAGTGGTCGGTGTGTTTTCGGATGATTCACCGAGATAGTGTAAACGAGATTCTTCGCGGGTGGTTTTAAAGTCGGGTTGCGATAGAATTTCTGTGATATATTGTTTTGCAATTTCGGGTTTAACCGGTGATGCTTCTGCTAAACAGGTGGTGCTAAAAATTAGGGATAATATGAGAAAAATTAAGGTTTTCATTGATGATTCTTAACTTATTAGAAATCCGATTTTTTTCAAAAATCGGATTTCTGTTTTTTAAAATAGTTGTACTCAATCCGTTGTATTTTCAATATAAGCATTAATACGCCGAAAGGCTAATTCAATATCCCAACCTTCAAGATGAGTACGGCGGTTGAGATAAAGGGCAAAGCCTCCAGCCACATATAAAGGCTCTACAATGCTAATAACGATTACGCTAAAAATCATGCGAAGCATTTCCACCCAAAAAGTTTCGTCTTGAAAGAAGGTATAAAAAAAATCAAAAGTATGAGTGGTAGGCATCATTAAGTACAGCAAGCCAAATAGTGATAAAGATAATACCCATTCAAAATGTATACAGACAATTGTGAACCATACTGCTGTGTCACGGGTTTTTTTCTGTAAAATTCTGATACGTTGGGAAGTGCTTTTACCCCGTGAACCTTCTAATTGCGAAACGGGTAAATTAAATGAACGAGCCAAATCAAAACGCCCGAAGCTTAATGCCCATAACAGGCGTGTTTTGAGTAAACTTGGTAAAGCTTTTATCGTTTGCTGAATCCCGGGTTGCTCTCCAAATAAGGCTAAACTTAAAAAGTATAAGATAATACGATCAAATCCAGGTTTTAGCCACCAAATAATTAATGCGGCAACCCATAAATGCTCATAAAATAGTATAAAAAGCGTCGCAAAGAAGGGCAACATGAGGGTAAACCATATTTTATATAAAGGTTTCCACCATTTCCGCACCATACTAAAGCCTAAATCAATAGATTCCCAAGAATTGCGCGGGCGAACCACAGCTTCAATACGATCAAGTTGCATGATGGTGCCCTACCTTGATAAAGTAAGTTATCATTAAAAACCATAATAAACCACCCACACTATATTTAATCAGGGGAGCAATAGTGGCATTGGATGACCAAAAGGCTTCGATAAAGGCTGCAAGCAATAACATAGCAATGACACCATAAACAAGTTGCATACTCTGAATAGCGGCATGATGCAGGGCTTGTAGGCGAGTCAGTCGTCCTGGGGCAATTAACGCTAATCCTAATTTTAAACCCGCCGCCCCTGCCAGTACAATCGCCATCAATTCTACACTACTATGCCCTGCGACAAATGAATAAAAAGGAACGTTGTAACCAACATAAGTGAGATGCCCAGCCACACAGCCTATATATAGCCCATTGAATATGATAAAAAATAATGTACCCAATCCAAATAGAATGCCACCGGCAAAGGTTTGAAAACCGATACTGATATTATTGCGGATATAAAAGCCAAACATTAAAAAATCACTATCCGCTTCCCTGTTACGCCCAAGATGTTCAGCCGTAGGGCTATACATTTTTTCTACTTGATGTACTTGTTCAGCATTCATCAGGGTATAAACTAATTTAGGATTGATTTGTACCCCAATAAACATGATGAATAGGGAACCAAAAAATAATAAACCTGACAAAGCTACCAATCGTGATTCTTCGCGCACTCGTTGCGGAAAATCAACTAAAATAAAATGAACGATTTGAGTCATTAATTGACTTTTAGTACGATAAAGATGCTGATGTCCACGCAATACCAGACGATTAAGTCGTTCTATCAAGTTGGGTGTATAGTGACGATCCCGCGCCAGTGCTAAATGTTGACAGACTTGTCGATACTGTTGTGGGAATTTGACAGCTTCTTGATTTTCAAGCCGTTTTCGTTTATCAAGGTTGTCTAGCCAGCATTCCAAATTATCCCATTGCAGTTGATGACTGCGTTCAAAAGTTCGTTGTTTCATAGTTTCATAATGTTGAATTAAACCTGTCAGGTTTATTTGCCGATTTTATTTCTCATTCTTTAAAATTTATAGATTAAACTTGTTGCTAAAGAAGTATCCGTTTTTTTCTTCCCTGGTGCAGGGATATAGGAGTAAAATCTTTCATAATCTATTTTAATGTCAATGGATTTATTAACATAGAAGGTAAATGATAACAAACCCTCTGTTTCATAATCATTTCTATTAGAATAATCTGAACCGTAATTGAGTTCCATAAAAAGAGAGATGTTTTCCATGAGGGGATATTTAACGCGACAACCCAGTAATAAATAATCTTGATAACTGTCAGCACCCGTGGTGTAATCATTAGCCCGATTTTGGTAGCCCATCCTGGTTTTGAAATATTTTTCATTATTGCTTTGATACCAGGTATGTAAATAGCCTACACCTAATCGCCATTGGTGTTCATAACCCCTGGGTTCATTTTGATAAGAAGTGACTTTCCCATAAAAGCCGGAAGTATGATTCAAATGATAAACATTTAATAGGCTCATTTCATGTTCTTCTTTAGAACGTTTCTGTCTTTTTTCCGTTCTTTTTCCTTTTATTTTTAAATAGACTTTATTAGCTTCCCCTTGGCTGCTTAACGAAAAACTATATTTAAGTGCCCCTTCATCGACATTTCCCTGGTTTCGTGAAAAAGCAGCACTGGCTTTTCCAGAAAGCGGTAAATAAGGTGGTATTTTGACATCATGAGCATTGGTTTTCGTTTGAGAAATCAGGATACTTTCATCAAGTGATAACGCCTTTGTAGAAGGTAAAAGGGTTAAACCAATTAAAGTGAAAATATAGAAAACGTTTTTCATGGTTCGCTTGATTTTCTATCACAATCCGCCTGTTTACAAGTAGAACAACCTGATTTGGATATTGCAGTGTTAGGATGATGTTTTACAATCCAAATTTGGAATAGCCCCCAGGCGGAACAAAGTATAGTTAAGCCAAAAATCGCAAAAATGTAGTCAGACATAATACCTAAAAATGGCAATTAGATTGTATAGATGTTCAGAAAAATAATTTTTTGATCAAACCTGTTTTAGGTGATAATGCTTAATGCTTAATGGTTAATAAAATCCGTAGAAATCCGATTTTTTTGAAAAATCAGATTTCTTGAAGCTTATTACAAATATAGAATCAATAGAAATTAACCATTAAGCATTAAGCATTAAGCATTAACCATTATTAAGAAGAGCTAAATAAACCAGAAAATCCCATAAATGCCAATGACAAGATACCAGCAATTATCATACTCATAGCCGTGCCTTTCATTAGCTTGGGTACATTTGATAATTCATTTTCTTCACGCAATCCTGCCATCAATACCAATGCCAAAGTAAAACCCCCTCCAGCACCCAACGCATAAATAAGCCCTTCCAATAACCCATAACCCCGATTAGTCGCAAAAATGGCAAAGCCAAGAATGGCACAATTAGTCGTAATCAACGGTAAATAAATACCCAAGGCACGAAACAAAGCCGGGCTTGCTTTTTTAATCACCATTTCGACAAATTGCACCGTACTGGCAACCACCACAATAAAGCTGATCAGGCGTAAATAAGGGGCATATATCAGTATATAAGTATTCAGAAACCAGGTACAAAGGGCTGTGATTAACATCACAAAGGTACTTGCTAATCCCAGCCGTAAAGCGGTTTCTACTCTACCCGAAACGCCAAAAAAAGGACACAGTCCCAGAAAATAAGAAAATACAAAGTTATTGATCAATAAGGCACTTAAAAAAATCCATACAAGATTATCCATTAGCTAATTCCCCCTTCCACGGTAGCGAGTTGTGCACTCGCTTTTTTTGCTCGTTCAGTGAGCCAATTGAAAAATAGTAGGATCAAACCAAGCATAAGAAATCCGCCTGGTGGCAGAAGCATAACTATCCAAGGCTCAAAATGAGGTCCAAACAATGATACGCCAAACAATGAACCATTACCTAAAATTTCCCGAACACTACCCAGGGTCAGTAGAGCAAACACAAAGCCAATGGAGGTTCCCAACGCATCTGCAATTGCTAAGCCGACACGATTTTTCGATGCAAATGCTTCCATACGACCTAAAATCATGCAATTGACGACAATTAAAGGAACAAAGGCACCAAGCTCCTTATGTACTTCAGGTATCAGAGCTTGTAGGCTGTAATCAGCCACCGTCACAAAAGTGGCAATAATAATGATATAACAGGAAATGCGCACCTGTTTGGGAATTAAATTCCTAAATAAAGAAACCAGGATGCTAGAACCAAGTAATACAAAAAAAGTGGCAAGCCCCATTGCAATCGCATTGATCGCAGTATTGGTAACCGCTAACATGGGACATAAGCCCAATACGTGAACAAAAACGGGATTTTCTTTCCAAATGCCCTTTAAAAATTCATCATAAGAGTTTGTTGAAGACATAATCAATTTTTTCCATTTTTTTTTGCACCCTTCAAAAATATAGGGGCAACCATAGTGGTTGCCCCATGCCTCAATCATTAATCATTAATCATTAACAATTAACTATTAACAATTAATCATTAATAATGCTTGTGCCTAATTAATTCAATCAATGCCTAAAATGACGCATTCCAGTTAATACCATGGCAATGTTATGTTCATCCGCTGCCGCTATGACTTCTTGATCGCGCATGGAACCGCCTGGTTGAATAACGGCAGTTATGCCCACCTCAGCAGCCGCGTCAATGCCATCCCTAAAGGGAAAAAAGGCATCAGATGCCATCACAGCACCTTTTACCTCTAACTTTTCGTCGGCAGCCTTGATCGCCGCAATTTTTGCACTGTAAACGCGACTCATTTGTCCGGCACCGATTCCAATCGTCATACCTTCTTTACAATAAACAATAGCATTAGATTTAACAAATTTGACGACTTTCCAAGCAAAAAGTAAGTCTGATAACTCGGTTTCTGTTGGTTGTCGCTGTGTGACGATTTTTAAGTCAGTCGCAGTAATGGCTCCTAAATCGCGTTCTTGTACTAATAAGCCCCCATTGACTCGTTTAAAGTCCAAAAATTCCCCTTGCATAGGAATATTCAAGACACCACAGGTTAAAACGCGCACATTGGCTTTAGTTGCTAAAATTGGTTTCGCGTCTTCAGCTACTTTAGGCGCGATAATCACTTCAACAAATTGACGATCAATGATAGCCTTTGCAGTTTGAATATCCAAGGGGCGGTTAAAAGCGATAATGCCACCAAAGGCGGAAGTGGGATCCGTTTGAAAAGCGCGTTCGTAGGCGGTCAAAATAGTCTCGCCAATCGCTACTCCACAAGGATTGGCATGTTTGACAATTACACAAGCAGGCTCATTAAAAGCTTTGACACATTCCAAGGCAGCATCAGTGTCAGCAACATTATTATAAGATAATGCTTTGCCCTGTAATTGGGTTGCGGTTGCGACACAAACGGCTTGGGGATTGGATTCAGCGTAGAAAGCGGCTTTTTGGTGAGGATTTTCGCCATAGCGCATGGCTTGTACTTTTTGGTATTGCAATGAAAGTGTGGACGGAAAATCGGATTCACCGCTTTCTATTTGCCCCAGGTAGTTAGCGATAGCACCATCATATCGGGCGGTATGTGCAAAAACTTTACGTGCCAAAGTAAAGCGAGTCGCTTCCGTCACTGCCCCATTATGGGTAGCCATTTCTGCCAATACAGTATTATAATCTTTCGTATCCACAAGCACCGTCACGGCAGCATGGTTTTTAGCGGCGGAGCGCAACATCGCAGGACCACCGATGTCAATATTTTCAATTGCCGTTGCTAAATCACAATCCGACTTCGCAATAGTTTGTTCAAACGGATATAGATTAACAACCAGTAAATCAATAGGAGCAATATCGTGTTTGCTCATGATAGCTTCATCAACACCGCGCCGCCCCAACAAGCCACCATGAATTTTCGGATGTAGCGTTTTCACTCTACCAGCCATTATCTCTGGAAAGTGGGTATAATCAGAAACTTCCGTTACTGAAATCCCATGAGCTTTCAGTAATTTAGCCGTGCCACCGGTGGATAAAATTTCCACACCTTGATCGCTTAAAGCTTGTGCAAAATCCGTCAGACCGGATTTATCAGAGACACTGATAAGCGCACGTTGAATGCTTGACATGTTATATTCCTTTAATACTGATTAAAAATATTTATGTGTATCTACTTATCTGAAAGACTATAATAGTAATTAGAAATAAAAGTAACTACTTAGCTATAAAAAAATGCCTAAGGGGTTTGTTGTTCATGCGCATCGCTTTGATTTATATTAAATATTTTTGTGTGTATTTATCCAACAAAGCTGAGTAGTTACAAATATTATAACCATTTTAAATTAATTGGAGTCAATAGAATGTCAAGTGATTTTTTGCCTACTCAACTTGTGGATACGATCAATAAAATCGCACAAACTGCGGGAGAACGCATCATGGAGGTGTATGCAACTGATTTTGAGGTAGAACAAAAAGCAGATAAATCTCCTTTAACAGTTGCGGATATGGCAGCCCATGAAACCATTGTGACCGGTTTGAAGGAACTAAACAACGATTGCCCCATATTATCTGAAGAATCAGCCAAAATTCCCTATTCAACGCGTGCTAGTTGGGATCGTTATTGGTTAGTTGATCCGCTTGATGGTACACGTGAATTTGTTAAGCGTAATGGTGAATTTACGGTTAATATTGCTTTAATTGATGATCATAAACCGATACTGGGTGTAGTATATGTACCGGTGACGGGTGTGACGTATTTTGCGGCGATGGGAAGCGGTGCCTTTAAGTGTTTACCCCAACAGTCGCCAACACCTATCCATGTACGCCCGCTCCCCAAAAATCGTTTGACGATAGCAGGTAGTCGTTCGCATGGGAGTGAATCTTTGCAAAAATTTATCCAGGCATTGGATGTAGAAGTAGAAGTGATCAGTATTGGCAGTTCATTAAAAATGTGTTTAGTGGCTGAAGGTAAAGCCGATGTTTATCCTCGCTTTGGTCCAACTTCTGAATGGGACACCGCAGCGGCACAATGTGTGCTTGAACAAGCAGGTGGTTATTTAACGGATTTACACTTACAACCCCTACGTTACAATACAAAAGATTCACTTCTCAATCCCTATTTTTTTGTATTCAGTGACACTCATCAGGATTGGTCACGTTATATCACGCAAGCGGTGTCAATTTAGAGTTCAATTAATATGGTGAAGTTGGAGCTTACCAGACCTAAAGGTTTGGATTCCAATAAAATTGGAGTCCAAAGCTTAAGTTTTGGGTTCCAATAAAAAACTAGGCAAAAATTATGAAAAAAATATTCATCATCATCATGATACCGATACTAGTCGGTTTTTTGGGTCATGCCACTTTAGCTGCTAATAAATCTCATGTCAAAAAACTAAAAAAAACTAAAAAATGCCAACGATGTAATTTAAGTGGAGCTAAACTCAATGGTGCAAGATTAACAAGAGCTAGACTACGTGGTGCTAATTTATCTAGGGCTAAACTCAGAGGTGCAAGTTTGCGTAGTGCTGATCTCCGAGGAGCGAATTTAAGTCGAGCTGATTTGCGTCGCGCCAATTTGCGTTCAGCTAAACTGAATCGGGCGAATTTAAGCAGGGCAAACTTACGCGGTGCGAATTTGCGTGGTGCGGATCTTCGAGGTGCCAATTTGAGCGGTGCTAAATTTAAAGGGGCTAATTTGCGTGGTGCTAAACTGAAAGGGGCTAGAGGTGGTAATTTTAGAGGTGCTATAGGAGTCAGAAAATAGTATAACGGATGATCTCACTACGCTTGTAACTGCGTTAGAACGGGAGATTATTATGAAAAAACTGATCGTTTTATTTTTAATACCATTCATGCTTGGATGGCCAAATCGTTTAAGCTTGGCGGCTAATAGAGTTCATGTCCAAAAGCTCAAGAAAACGAAAAAGTGTATTCGATGTAATTTGAAATATGCTGCACTTAATGGTGCGAGATTAATCCGTGCGAGATTACGTGGTGCTAATTTATATAGAGCAAAACTCAAGGGAGCCAGCTTGCGTAGTGCCGATCTAAGAGGGGCAAATTTAAGCCATGCTGATTTACGTCGCGCTAATTTACGCTCGGCTAAATTATATCGAGCGAACTTAAGTGGTGCCAATTTGCGTGGTGCCAATTTGCGCGGTGCCGATCTCAGGAAAGCTAATTTGCGTGGCACTAAATTTAAAGGTGCTAATCTAAGGGGGGCTAAGCTTAAAGGTGCCAGAGGTGGCAATTTTAAAGGTGCTAAAGGCGTTAAATAATGATAAATTATTGTAACTACTCAGACTAACCACAAGGGATTACCCTTACATAATCATATTGTTTGTAGGGGCAATCCGTCGGGTTACTAAGTTATTTTATGCACGTTCCTAACAATTAACCATTAACCCTTAAAATATCTGTTAAATCCTCTAAATCTCCTACTGTCTTATTTAAAACCTCCCAAATATCCCCCGTAACCAAATTATCATTTATTCCTTGATTGCTATCCTGTAACCAACATAAATCCAATCTGTCATTTTGTTTTGCCAACGTGTCACGACTAAAACATCGCCAACGTCCCCCTTCACCTTCATCATGCCGTTTACTTTGTCCATTAGGATCATCACCATAAACCATTTCAAATGGCCTTAAATGTTCCCTGGTTAAATGTAGATAGGGCCCAAAAATAGGTTTGTCCGTTCGTAAATCATAAAACCAAACGGTTTCTGTTTTTTCAGCGGCGGTTTGGCCCTTTTTAAAAAAAAGCAAGTGTGCCAACACATTATGTGGGTAAAAAATTCCATAAGGTAGGCGTAGTATCGTCTGAACGACACAAGTGTCAAGCAAGGTACTGCGTACTTGTTGAGCCGGTCCCACCGCTTTGAGTACTTTATCGGGTAGTACGACCGCAGCTCGCCCTCCAGGTTTCAGTGTCTGGTAAATGTGTTGCAATAACGCCAAAGAAGCATCGTGATTTTCTAACTCATCCGAAGAAGATGTACTGGCAAAAACGAGCATACTGAATATCACATCTGCTTGGGGCCATGCCTGCAAATTAGATAATAGACTATCGCCCCACCGTACAGGGAGATGTTGGGAATGATCAATATGATGTAATAAACAATTCATGAGTGCTAAACGTTGCCGCACCAGGTCCGGTTCTACCGCAATAATATTGGGGGAACTATTTTTTTGAGTGCTTGAGATATCCAATAATTCATCGCTCATTACTTGAATATACTCATCAGCGGCAACAACAAAACTTGCAGTACCTGCTAGTGGATCTTGAATTAACTCCCCTAATTGTGGTTGTATTAAGATAACAATGAGATCGACCAATGAACGTGGTGCTATATACAAGCGGTTATCGTTTTCATAAGTACATTTTTCTAAAAAAGTGTCGTAAACTTCCCCTAAATCATCAATAGGCAACACATCAACAGCGGCAAGCGTGGTGATAATTGAGGTTAATTGTTCTGAATTTTTCAAAGCCGTGCTGGCATGAGCATAGAGACCGGCAATATAAGGTTCACGGTGTTGTCCAAGTTCTTTTAGAATTTTTTGATAATACTCATATTGTTCTTTACCCTGTTTCTTGATTAACACACCCCAACTTAAATGGGCTGGTATTTGATTGATTTCTCCTAAAAGGTTGGCTACTTTTAAAAATAGCAACCAAGTCAAATCGGTGACATAAGCATGAATCGGAATGCCCGTATTTGCCAATTGCTTGGCAGGTGCAATCAATTTTTGAGCGACATCAGCAATAGTATTTATCATAATCTTTGTATAATAAAAAACTTAGAAACTTGTCTGCAAGTATAATATTTATTTTGGTAGCCGCTAGCTGTTCAGATAACTAAAGACTAATAACTTTGACTTTTCTGAAAGCCTATATTTATTTTTAATCACTTATAACTGATAACTAATAAATAATAATTAAAATCATGATTACAGTAAAAGAATTAATGACTCGTGAATTATACACACTGAAACCGACAGATACAGTGTATCAAGCACGAGAATTAATGTTAAATAAACAGATACGACATATACCCATCGTTGATAAACAGGGTAATTTTTTAGGTTTATTGACTAAGCGTGACTTATTAGCAGCATCGGTTTCAATGTTAGCTGACATTGATGTTTTGGAACGCAATGAACTTGAAGAGGGTATTCCAATTAACGAAATCATGATAACTGATGTCATCGTTGCCCAGGAAAACACGTTTTTACTTGAAGCAGCACACTTCATGTTAAAACAAAAACATGGTTGTTTACCCGTTTTCCAAGATAAGAAACTGGTTGGCATTTTGACCGAAGCTGATTTTGTCAAACTGGCTATTTACTTAATGGAAAAAACGCCTGAAGAAAGTGAAAAGTAAATAGACTGAATGCGATTTTCGTTTTTTTTATAACGACAGACCTAATAGGTTTAAAAAATCTGTCTAAAACTTAGCATTTTTGTCAAGCATTGAATCCTATTCAAAAGTCCTTATTTATTAAGTTCAATTCAGGATAACTGATAACTAAATTAAGGAAATCATCTATGGCTGATATTTTACAACAACAAGTTGAAACGGCTCTTAAGCAATACATTGATCCCTACCTACAAAAGGACCTTGTGTCAGCGAAAACGATTAAAAACATTCAGATTGAAGGTGATACCGTCACGGTGGATATCACCTTTGGTTTCCCAACTGCCGGCTATAATGACACCTTGAGCCAACAATTAAAAACCAAAATAGGGGCTTTGGAAGGTGTCGGTACAGTCAATATCAATGTCAGCCATAAAATTGTTGCCCATGCAGTTCAAAAAGGTGTGGATCCCCTTAAAAATGTGAAAAACATCATCGCAGTTGCCTCTGGCAAAGGCGGTGTGGGAAAATCCACTACGGCGGTTAATCTTGCCCTCGCACTTTCGGCTGATGGTGCCAATGTGGGTATATTAGATGCGGATATGTATGGTCCAAGTCAACCCCGTATGCTCGGCATATCACAACAACCCGAATCCAAAGATGGTCAATCCCTAGAACCGGTGAGACATTACAATATACAGTCCATGTCCATCGGCTACTTAGTAGAAGAAGACACCCCCATGATCTGGCGTGGTCCAATGGTGACTCAAGCCCTGGAGCAATTACTTAAAGAAACTCGTTGGCATGAACTAGATTATCTGGTTGTTGATCTTCCCCCCGGCACCGGCGACACGCAACTCACTTTAGCACAAAAAATCCCGGTGAGCGGCGCGCTGATCATTACCACCCCCCAAGATATTGCTTTGCTTGATGCTCGTAAGGGCTTGAAAATGTTTGAAAAAGTCAATGTGCCGGTACTCGGTGTCATCGAAAATATGAGCATACATATTTGTAGCAAATGCGGCAACGAAGAACATATTTTTGGAAAGGGTGGTGGTTTACGGATGGCACAAGAAACGGATGTTGATTTCCTAGGGGCTTTGCCTTTAGACATTAGTATTCGTGAAAATGGTGATGACGGTCATCCGACTGTGATCGCTGAACCAGAAGGACGTATTGCACAAATTTACCGAGAGATTGCCAGACGTGTTTCGGCTAAACTATCCTTACAAGCTAAGGAATACACGACTAAATTTCCCAGCATCAAAGTCATGAATAATTAACTAATTGGGAATGGGGGAATTGTGAATTGTGAATAGTTAACGACTAAACACATTAATAACGGATTATTTTTTGATAAAGCATTAGACTTGTTCCTTTTCAACACGCTAGAATATAATTCAAATTTCCCCATTCCCCATTTTCAATTCCCCAATACCCAATGAGCATTAAATCCGATAAGTGGATCCGCCGTATGGCGAAATCCCACCAAATAATAAACCCCTTTGAACCGCACCAAGTCAAGGAAAATGCCACCGGGCGTGTCATTTCTTATGGCACCTCTAGCTACGGCTATGACGTGCGTTGTGCCAACGAATTTAAACTTTTTACTAATATCAACGCGACGATTGTTGATCCTAAAAATTTTGATGCCAAAAGTTTCGTTGATGTCAAAGCAGATAATTGCATTATCCCTCCTAACTCATTTGCATTAGCACGGACTATAGAATATTTTCGCATTCCACGCGACATATTAGGCATTGTTTCCGGCAAAAGCACTTATGCTAGAATGGGTATTGTCGTTAGCAACACCGTTATTGAACCGGAGTGGGAAGGACATATCACCCTAGAATTTTCTAACACCACTCCTTTACCAGCTAAAATCTATGCTAACGAAGGGGTCGCCCAAGTTTTGTTTTTAGGAACGGATGAGATATGTGAAACATCCTATAAAGATCGCAATGGCAAATACCAAGGACAAACGGGAGTGACATTACCAAAAGCCTAATTCCAATATTGAGTTCCTGGAATCCAAAGTTTTAGTTTATAGTTATCCAAACAAATATTGCGACTTAAAAATCCTGTTTTTTAGAAAAATCGGATTTTTTGCTGGCTAAAACTTTTCTGGCTAACTATATTGTTAAAAAATCATAAGACAGTATTGTATATTTTATGCTATTATCTACAGATGAATGTCAAATTAGCATTACAATTATTAGGTGTACATCGTAGAACATCGTCTCGTTATGTAAAAGA
>Ga0164315_10000402_pt1 | contig 29801 bp, 18 predicted proteins | sample GuaBasSedimGuay6_FD_113737 | JGI IMG/M metagenome (GOLD analysis project Ga0164315, IMG submission 113737) | Subseafloor sediment microbial communities from Guaymas Basin, Gulf of California, Mexico - Guay6, Core 4569-2, 0-3 cm | ecosystem: Environmental > Aquatic > Marine > Hydrothermal vents... | reverse complement strand
GAATCCGCGTTCCCAAGAATAGTCAGGTACATTACCGGCACCATAATCAGGGTCAATAGGGTCGCAAAGCTCAGGCCAAAAATAAGGGTGACCGCCAGGGAGGCGAAGAATGGGTCCAACACCAGCGGCAACATGCCCAGCACCGTGGTCGTGGCGGCCATGGTGACCGGGCGCATACGGCTGATTGCGGCGTCGCGAACCGCGTTAAAGGTATCCTTGCCAGCCCCCAGTTCAACCATGACCTGGTCGATCAGGACGATACCATTTTTCAAAACCATACCGATCAACGCCAGCCCGCCGAGTATAGCCGGAAAGGTCAGTGACATATTCGTCAACAGCAGGCCAACGCATATCCCAACAATGGACAGCGGTACGCTAGACCAGATCACCAGCGACCTGCGTATGGAGTTGAACAACAGAACCGTGAGCACAAACATCACCAGCAGTGCCACAGGCAGATTACCAAAGGCGCCTTTCATTGCGCGCCGCGAGTTCTCAAATTCACCCCCCCAGTCCAAACTGTATCCAGCCGGCAGCGGGATGGCCTCTACCCTGGGTTTGATGCGCTTATGCAAGTGAGTGGCTGTATCACCACTGAACTTGTCATAGCTGGATTGCACCGTCAGTGTGCGCTGTCGGTCCTTGCGGAGAATCAGCGCTTCTCCCCAGCGAACATCCACATGGCTGACAACCTGCTGGATAGGCACATAGGTTCGCAAGGAAGGGCTCCACAGGCGCAGGTTATCGATGCGGTCGAAATCCACCCGTTCCTGCTCGGGCAGGCGCACGACGATGGGCAACTTCCTTATACCATCGCGATAGAGTCCTATCGGCATGCCCCCGAAGGCGATTTTCAGGCTGTCCGCTATCTCCTTATTGCTGATACCCAGGCGCCGCGCTTCCGATTCATTGACCATTGGAACCAGTTTCTTACTGCGCTCCTGCCAGTTGAGATAGACACTGCGCGAAGCGGGGTCTGAGCGGATAATGGCGGCCGCCTGGTTCCCAAGGTCCCGCAGGATCTCCGGGTCCGAACCCCTGAAGCGCAATTCGATCTCTGACCGGGCAGGCGGCCCGAACACCATATACCTCATCTGCTGAAGGACCTGCGGGAAACGCACATACATTTCTGCGTCCACAAGCTGCATCAGTTCCTGAAGGGACTCCAGCCTATCAACGCGCACCTGGACCTGGGCAAAATTCTCGTAACTCTGCTCTGGCAGATAGGTCATATTGAAACGGGGAGCGCCCCGCCCCACAGTGGACGCCACGAACTCCACCTCCTCATATTGCCGGATCCAGGCTTCCACCTCCTCCACCGTCACCAGGGTAGTACGAACATCAGTGCCGTAGGGTAACCACATATCCATATAAAAGATCGGCGTATTGGAGGCGGTAAAAAACGTTTTCTTGACATGCCCCATCCCGTAAAACGAGAGCACCAAAAGAGTTATCATGATGACGATTACGCTCTTGCGAAAATGCAGCGCCGTATCGAGGATTTTCCGATAGATGCCGTACGCCAGACCCCGGTAGGGGTCTCTGCTTGTTTCACCGGTGTCATCCACATCACGCATCAAAAGATCCACCAGAAAAGGCGTGATAGAGATCGCCAGGATCCAGCTCAAAAACAGGGAGTAGGTCAACACCCAGAACATCGCCTTCAGGATCTGACCCACGTTCGCGTTAGAAAGACCAAAAGGCGTAAACGCAATGATGGCGATCAGGGTAGAGGCAAGCAGGGGCCATTTGGTCTGGTTGACAATGGCGTAACAGGCCTGGCGCTTGCTGACACCGCGGGTCACCCCCACCATCGCCCCATCCACCACGACAATGGCGTTGTCCACCAGCATACCCAGGGCGATGATCAGCGCCCCCAGGGACATACGGTGCAGTTGCCAGCCGTCGATCTTCATCACTATAAAAGTAGCGAGCATGGTCAGCAGCAGAGTCAGCCCCACAACCAGGCCGCTGCGCCAGCCCATGGTCAACAGGAGTGTCCCGATAACAATCAATACGGAGGCGCCGAGGTTAACCAGAAAACCGTCGACCGCTTTGCTGACCTCATGGGGCTGGTTGTACAAATTCTCCACTACAATACCGGCGGGCCTGAACTTCTTCAGTTGCGCCAGCCGTTCGTCAATGTGCTGGCCGACTTCCACCACGTTCACGTCACGTGCGAAGGAAAGACCCAGGGCGAGCGCCGGCTTACCGTTCATCCGCATCAGGTGCGACGGAATTTCCTGGTAGCCGCGCTGGATAGTCGCCACATCGGAAAGACGGATCAATTGACCGCTGTCCCTGCCGTGAATAACCGGGTCGATTTCCATATCCAGGCCGCCCAGCCTCAGGTACATGGCTTCGCCATTGACGGTTACCCGGCCGGCATCCAGTACCGAGTTTTGCTGGTTCAGGAATCCGATTACCCGGTGCAGATCCAGATCCAGGGCCGCCAGTTTTTTCAGGGAAATCTCCACAAAAATCTGTTCCTGCTGCTCACCGAACAGGGTAACCTTGCCAATTCCCTTTATCAGTTCCAGTTCACGCTGCAAGCCGTCGACGTATTGTTTCAATTCGCTGAAGTCGTAATTGTCTCCGGTGATCATCAGGGTGATACCGTACACATCACTATAGTCGTCGCGGACTCGTGGCACCGTGCTGCCCTGGGGCAAGTTTGGCGTTACGTCGGCAACTTTCCGCCGCAGTTTGTCCCACACCTGCTGAATCTTACTCTCGTGCATCTCCTTGTCCATTTCCACCAGGATCTGGGACAGGCCGGGCCTGGATGTGGAGCGGATGGTATGGACCTCCGCCAACTGACGGATAGCAGTTTCCAGTGGGTGGGTCAGCTCCATTTCCACCTCTTCCGCAGTGGCACCGGGGTACGCCGTGATGATCATCGCATCCTTGCGGATGAATGGCGGATCCTCCAGGCGCCCCAGATCCAGAAACGCCCGAGCGCCCCCCACCGCGAGAAGAATGAACACCATCCAGCTGACAGTGCGATGATTTACTGAGTACTCGGCAATATTCATAGTGAGCTACTGCCCCTGGTTCTGTATCTGGATATCGACCGCCTGGCCTGGGCGCAAACGGTACAAGCCGCTGGTCACGATCAAATCACCCGCCCACAACCCGCTGAGGATCAACGCCCCCTCCTGGGTGATGCGCCCCACCTGTACAGGCGCGGGTGTAACGACCCCGTTCTCGTAACGCCACACCCGAAAAGCGCCTTCCGCGCCTGCCTCAAGGGCTGTTAGGGGCAGGAGCAGACCCGTGTCGGCGCCGAAACCTACCTCCTGTAGATCGATGGTAATAGTGACCGGCCGGCCCGGCGGGAAAGGTGTTCCTGATGCAGGCATCGTGAGCCAGAACTGGAATGACTGAGTTTTCGGATTGCGGGCCGTGGAAGCTTTCAGGTAATTCATAACGTGAGCACCGGGACTGCCAGAAAATACCGCCCGGGCCTTGAGCGCTGTGATGTCCCGGATACGGTAAATTTTTGCCGGCAGGGTGTCAGGGATATTCGCCAGTACATCGGTGCGATCATTGCGGTAAACCGTGATTACGGTCTCCCCCACTGCCACCGACTCGTAGAGTTCTTTTTTCACTTCCGCCACAATGCCATCAAAGGGCGCCTTGACTACGGTATAGGACAGCCTCGCCTGAGCCAGTTTGAGATTCGCCTCAGCCAGGCGGAAGCCCGCCTGCAGCTGATCCCGCTGGGCGGAAGTAAGAGAACCCCGCTTGTGCAGGTTTTGTGCGCGCTCAAGCTGTCGCTTACTCAACTGATATTGGGCCATCGTATCAGCCAGCATCTGGCGTTGGATGGAATCCTCGATCTGGGCGAGGATCCGCCCCTCGGTCACCTGCTGCCCGGCCTGCACCGCGAGGTGGGAAATTTTGCCGGGGATTCGGAAGGACACACGGGTGAGGTCAGCCGGGACCACCATGGCGTTAAACTTGCGCTCACGCTTTACCATGGCGCCGCCCACCTCATAAACTGCGACAGTCAGTTGCGGCTCAGGGGTCACCCTGTCCTGCTCACAGGCGGCCAGCAGCAACAGGCCGGAGATGGCCAGCAAACCACGTACACAACAGCTGCCCGGGATACGCTGAACGCTGATTGTCACTTACAGCCCTCCCTCTCTCACCCAGGGCCGCACCCTCTGTCCTTCCCGCAGGCGATCGACGCCCGCGGCGACAATCCGGTCTCCCGGGTTCAATCCTTTCAGCAGCACCCCACCCTCACCCAGTTCCACAACGACCTTATGGATAGTCATCTTCGACGGCTCGATGCGCCACACACGCGCCTTTTCCCCGGAGCGCTCGAAAAGCGCCTCCCGCGGCAGCATCCAGCGGCCGCCTGACAGCGTGCGATGGTGCAGGTGGACCGTCACCGGCATCCCCGGCCGGGCGGAAAAGTCATCTGGCGGGTCGACCAGCAGGGTCACGGGATAGCTATTGGTATCCGGGTCCGGTTGCATATTCACTTCCTTGTGGCGGGCGTCCAGGAGAACCCCGGGCATCAGATCAAAGGCCACGGCAAACACAGCCCCGTCTTTCCCCTCCAGCAATGGCTGGAAGCGCATTGGCAGGTTGAACTGGATTTCCAGTGTCGAAGTATCCTGCAGGTTCAATATGGGCTGCTGTGGCGCCACCACCTCCGACGGCATGACATAAGTGAAGGCAATCGCGCCAGCGAAAGGTGCAGCGAGCTTGCAGAAGGACAGTTGCTCCCTGGCCTGTTCCAATCTCGCCCTGCTGGTCGCCAACACTGTCCGGGCTGTATCGTAATGGTCTTCACTGATCAGTTGTTGCGCAAACAGCGCACTGGCCCGGTCAGCCTCCAGCTGCGCCAGGTCGAACTCGGCCCGTCTCGCATTGAGATTCAGCTGGTAATCCGTTGGGTCGAGCTCCGCCAACACAGCGCCCTCCTTTACCGAGTCCCCCATAAGCACCTTGAGTTCCCGCAACTGGCCGCCAACGCGGAAGGCGAGCAGGGCGCTATCACCCGCGTCAACCCGCCCGGGGAAAATCCGCGACTCACTGGCGGTATCAGTCTTGAGGGTGAAGACCTTGACCGACATGAAGAGTTCCTGCGCCGGTGACGAAGGCGCGCGCGCTTGAGCCTTTGCCACATCGTAGATCAGGGGCGAAGCGGCCAGTGCGAATACCAGAGTAGCAAGGGACCATCGATTCATCCGCGAACTCCCCCGGGTGACGCCACAGCGATTTGCATAAACTGCTTTAACATTGGTATCATTTTAACATCGTTATGTTTTTTTAGACAAGCACGCAGTGAGTATGCCCGATACACGAGCCCTAAATATGGAAAAGCGCCGCGAGCGCATTCTCCAGCAGGCGCGCAAGATGCTTGCCGGGGGCGGCCTCGACGCCTTGAACCTGCGCGACCTGGCGCAAGTGTCGGGCATCACCGTTCCCACCATCTATAATCTGATCGGCAACAAGTCGGAAGTGCTCAAGGCAGTGGTAATGGGCGCTTTCGCGGCTTTCGAAGCGGAACTGGACAGCAAGCTGCCCCGCCCCGCCGCGGACATGCCCGCCCTGATGTCCACCACGTTGACCGCAATAATCGCGAAGGATGAAGACGCCTATCGGGCCACTGCGCTGGCCGGTGATCGGCTAGAGAACAATCCCCTTGACCCCCATGACTACGGATTCAAGCACGCCCCGATGCGACAGTACGCCACGATGATGTGCCACAACGCCCTGGATGAAGGCCTGCTCCGGGGAAAGATCCACATCGACGTTCTCGTAGATCTGATGATCAGTAATCATCAGATGGCCTTCCGGGATTGGGCCCACCGGGTTATTTCCCTGGAGGAACTCGGAAAGAAGTCACTCAGAGGCTTCTATATCGCCCTTGCGGCGGACGCCACGGAAGACTACCGCGACAGCGTCGTGGCGAAGCAGAAAGAACTCTGAATTCCACCTGAACTGTGCGGGCGGGAACTCTCGAGACTGGCACTACTCATGGCATCGTCCACCTGTGGCTAACACTTTCACACTCCTGGCGTTATTATTTGTTCCCGGACCGGAGCAGGCAAGCATCAAGATGCGAGATTTGTTACAGCACACGGCGATGAAAACTGTCAACTGGATAATGGCGGGTATTCCACAGCCGGTGCCAGATCAGGTGGCCTTGCGTAACTGCAGGATTATTTCGCATCGGGGTGAGCACGATAACATTTCGGTCATTGAAAATACCCTGCCGGCCTTCGACACAGCAAGGGCCAATGGTGTCTGGGGCATAGAATGCGACATCCGCTGGACCGCGGACCTGATTCCCGTCATCTATCACGACTCCTGTGGCCAACGACTGTTCGGCAATCCCGCCAGGGTCAGTGAGCTTGCCTTTGCCGACCTCAGGGCGCAAATGCCACTCATTCCGTCCCTGACGGAGTTGGCGGGTGAGTTTGGTGGTAACACCCACCTGATGCTGGAAATCAAAGCGGAGCACTACCCCCAATTACAGCGGCAAAAGGCGATCCTGCGGGAACAGCTCTCAACATTATCGCCGGGACTGGACTACCATTTTCTGGCGCTGGAACCGGAGTTGTTTGCCAGAGTTGATTTTGTGCCACGAAACGTCTGCCTTCCGGTTGCGCAGCTCAATACCTCCCGCTTGAGCCGGGCGGCGCTTACAACGCGGTGCGGGGGCTTGAGCGGGCACTTTCTCCTGCTCACTGACAAACTCAGGCAACGCCATGAACTGGCCGGCCAGCGCGTTGGCACGGGTTTCATCAGTTCAAAAAACTGCCTGTTCCGGGAACTGAACAGGGGTATAGAATGGATCTTCAGTAACGACGCGGTCAAGCTACAGAAAATCCGGGATCACTATCTGCAATAACCAATCCCGCTGGACAAGGATCAAGGAGGGAATTGGACGCGCGTTCTTTTGTACTGTTAAAGGCCAGGAGATCATGATTCTGCATTCCTTCGTCAAAAAGACACAGCGAAAAGTCCGGGCTGCACACATGTTATAGTCGGTCTACTCATGAATCAGGCATCAACACGCAAGGCCGGCATATCAGGCGCATCACTGCTGGCTTTTTCTATAACCGGCCTGGCGTTCGTGGTTGGCATTGGGTATCTGCCCTACCCCGGTGCGGTACCACTGAAGGCACTGCCCATTCTGATACTTGTCGGGGTGGCATGGCGTGAATTGCAAGGCCGCGTACGCCTGCTGATGGCAGCGGCCCTGGTTCTGTCCGCCTGTGGTGACATACTGCTTGAATTAAACCTGTTTGCACCGGGCCTGGGATCCTTCCTGGTGGCCCAACTGTGCTATGCCCGACATTTTTTCAGCCGACGCGGGACAGGTGGACTGCCCTACCTACGACTGGCCCTGGTGCTTTTATTACCGCTGGCGGTGAGTGGTCAGGTCTTGCCTGAAACCGGTGACTTGATGGTTCCAGTGGCTGTCTACATGACCGCAATTACCGTCATGGGGCTGGGGGCGGCTTTGCACCATAAGCCTTCCGCGCTGCTGTTTACGGGCGCCCTGCTCTTTATCGCCTCCGACTGCATGATTGGCATTAACCGCTTTGTCATGCCATTCTCCACTGCAAGGCATGCCATCATGCTGACCTATTACCTGGGTCAGTTACTGATTTTGTGGGGAGTGCTCACCTCCGAAAAACACTAAAAAAAGAAACATATGGCACTTTCTAACAATGCCGATTGGAGTGGCAACACCGGGGCACAGCGTTTATGCTTACTCTACATATGCAACACATAATAGCCAAACTAAGTGTCAGCGCACTCTTGCTCGGGCTATCGGGATTCACGTCCGCCGCCACTTTCGCCGTGCGTGACCTGCAGGGAATCTACAACGGGCGACTGTCCTACGGCACGCTATACCGCCTGCGGGACCAGGACCCGGATCTGATCGCCATTGCCAGCGATGGCAACGCCTTCACCGCCAATACGGACGACGGCAACCTCAACTACGGGGAGGGCCTGGTCTCCAATACCGTTCGCGCCGCGGGTGAGTTGGCCCTGGTATGGGGTAACCTCGGGGCTTATGTCCGGGGTGCGGCATTTTACGACTTTGAGAATCAAGGCAGCGACCCGGAGCGTACTGAGTTCAACAGTGATGCGGAGAAACTGGTGGGATCAGACGTCGAATTGCGCGAGAGCTATGTGAACTGGAGCCCGGCGCCCGGCGGGATGCCTGTGATTTTTCGAGTGGGTCAGCAGATTCTCAACTGGAGTGAAACCACGTTCGTACGGGACGGTCTGGACGTTATTAACCCGGTGAACCTGGTAACCTTACTCCAACCCGGGAGTACGCAGGAAGACCTGCGCACACCACAGCGCATGGTGTGGGGCGCAGCCAACGTGACCGAGACATTTTCCGTCGAAGCCTACTATCAGTACGAATGGGAGCCGGTGACACTGCCGCCGGTTGGCTGGTATTTCTCCAACTTTGACGCCATTGGCGGGGAAGGTCTGCAGTCGTGGATGTATGGCGACGGGCAAACATCCGATCTGGGCACGGATCTCGATCTGCGTTTTCAATTACCCGCCGGCACCCTCGGGTTTGACCAGGATTTCCAGCGATTGCCAGGGCTGAACCGTGATATGCCCAGCGATACCGGGCAGTACGGCGCAGCTCTTATTGGCATACTGCCTGACAGCAATGCCACCAGGATAGGCTTGCATTACATCCGCTATCACAGCCGTTTGCCCCTTGTCATGGGCCGCACGGGTGGTGCCGCGGCGGTAGCTGCTACCGCCGAGCCTTTTGTGGCCGCACGCGCAACCGCGCTGGAGTCCGTATATCTCAGTGAAGGGCTGGATCCGGCAGAGGCGGCGCTGCTTGGTCGGGAGGCGGCGGAACAGCTTACTTTGAGCAACTACGGCAACGAGGCCTCGTACTTTGTCACCTATCCGGAAGACATCGACATGCTCGGGTTCAGTTTCAGCTCGTCGACCATCCGCACGGGTACGCTATTTGCCGGTGAAATCACCCATCACAGGAATTTCCCCTTTCAAATTGCCTTCAATCCATTGTTGCAGACCGTATTTTCACCAGTCCTGTTTGACCCCGACGTGGGTGATACAGCGCTGGGGGATTTTGGTCCCGGTGAGGTGATTGGCGGTTTCAAAAAACTCGATCGCACCCAGGCATCGCTGGAAGCATCGCAAATATTCCGGGGGCGCATGTGGGCGGACCTGGTGCTGGTGAGCGCGAACCTGAGCTGGGCGGGGGTGCATGATATTCCGAGTGGCAGCGCGCCGCCTCTGACATCGGACGATGAAGACTCCTGGGGTTACAAGGTACAGCTTGCCGCGCGCTATTCGGGGCTGTTTGGCGGCATCAATTTCAGACCGTACGTTGTATTTTCCCATGATATCGATGGCACTACGCCGGCGCCCATCAGTACCTTTCTCGAAGATCGAAAGTCCTTGACCCTCGGCCTGAGCGTAAGCTATATCAACCGCATCACCGCTGATCTGCGTTTCACCAATTTTTCTGGTGGCGGGCGTGCCAATCAGCTGCGGGATCGCGACTATCTGCGCTTCCAGGTGAGTTATTACCTGTGAACAGGGTTTTCGCCAGCATCATAAGCCTGCTGGTGAGCGCGGCGTGCTGCGCGGCTGACATACCCGCCGAAAACGGGCTGACACCCATTGGCGCGGAACGGGCCGGCAACGTCGCCGGCACGATCCCGGCCTGGACGGGTGGTCTGACCACCCCGCCTGACAGTTATCTGCCAGGCTACCACGAGACCGACCCGTTTCCAGGGGATGAGCCGTTGTTGCAGATCAATGCGTCCAACGCGGAGCAATATGCGCAGCACCTGAGTCCCGGTCAGCAGGCGCTGCTGGCCAGGTATCCCGACACCTGGCACATGAACGTGTACCAGAGTCGGCGCACAGCGTCATTTCCAGACTTCGTCTACGAGGCAATAGCCCGCAACGCAAAATCAGCGCGCGTTCTGCTGGAGGGTCGCGGTGGGGTTGAAGGAGCCCGGGTGAGCTCTCCGTTTCCCAGGCCAACGACGGGGGTCGAGGTCGTGTGGAACCACAACCTGCGCTTTCGCGGCCTGCGTGTGGATCGCATAGAAGGCTCAGCCGCGGTGACCCGCGGCGGGCGGTACACTGTGGTGTTGTCGCAACAGGATTGGGGTTTCCCCTATGGCTTGCCCCAATCCACGCCGTTCACACGGCGTTATCCCAATGTGCTGCTGGCGGTAAAGTCGAAGGTGATCGAGCCAGCCCTGCTGTCCGGTGACGGGACGCTGGTGTTTGATACGATCAACCAGACGGGTAATCCACGCAAGGTGTGGGTGTATCCGCGATCATTGCGCCGGGTGGTTCGCTCGCCTTTCTTTGGCTATCAGATCCCCGCTAACCACTCTGATGGGCTGCGAACCGTGGATGATTTCAGCCTGTACAACGGCCCGCCAGATCGATACGAGTGGACATTAATTGGTAAGCAGGAGCTGTACATACCGTACAACGCATATCGCCTGCACGGTCCGCAGGTGGGTCACACAGACATTGTGCGTGCAGGACATATCAATCCCGATCATGCCCGCTACGAACTGCACCGGGTGTGGGTGGTGGAGGGGCGTTTGAAAGAAGGGACGCGCCATATCTATGGCCGGCGCGTGTTTTATGTGGATGAAGACAGCTGGCAGATAGCGGTTGCGGACAGTTACAACACCGACGGCGAACTGTGGCGCGTCAATGAGGCCCACGCGATCAATTACTATACGGTCCCCGTATTGTGGTCCACCCTGGAGGTGTACCACGACCTGCTGGCCGGTCGCGTGCTGGTGAACGGACTGGACAACCGGCACCGACCCTACGTGTTTCGTAGCAGTTCTGATCCGCGGGAGTTCAGCCCCAACGCGCTGATTTACTACCTGCGCTAAAACGTTGGCCTATTACCTGGGCCAGTTACCGATATTGTGAGGCGTGCGACGTCCCCCGTGCATAGTCCACTCCGACGCGAGGTCCGTGCACAGTACTTTGCCGAGTAACTCCCGGCTTATCCTCACCACATCAACGCCGGATATTCAATTGCGCCTCCAGTAAAACCGGCCGCTCAATCCGCTCACTAATCAGGCTCTTCAGTTCATCCACATGGGTTTTATCCAGACGCTGGGGCGAGCTCAAGACCACGCGGACCAGGTGAGGTTCACTGAGGGTCACCCGAATATCATGCACACTCACGGGGATACCCGCCAATTCCAGCTCCCCTGCCGGGATCTGCTCCTTTATCTGCTCCAGTATCCAGTCCTTCTCCACCATCCGCTCAAAAGCGATATAGAGCGGCGCACTGATGACTCCCATGATGAGCAGCGTGACCCCAAGCCCGGTGCGCGCCCGCTTGAAGGGAGCGAAACCAAGGACCAGAAAGGTGGCGCTGCCCGCCAGCGCGATGCCCACCAGGTTGGTGATGAGCAGCAGCAGTGCACCACCTGCCATACCCCAGTCAGCCCAGCCCAGGCCAATGCCCGCCACACTCAGCGGTGGCACCAGGGCCACGGCGATGGCCACACCGGCCAGACCCTTGGCGATATCCTCTTTGGCATGGGCATAGGCGCCGGCAATACCGGAGACCACGGCCACCATCAGGTCTAGCAGTGTGGGCGACATGCGCGCCTCCATTTCCGCCGTGGGAATTTCCAGCGGCATGATCCACGCCAGCACAATACCGCAGGCCAGGCCCCAGGCCACACCAATGGCCAGTGTGCGCAGCGAGCCCTGGATCATACCGGGTTCAGTGCGGGCCAGCCCCATGGCAAGTGATACGACAGGAGACATCAACGGCGCCAGAACCATGGCGCCAATAATAACCGGCGCGGAATTCGCGTAGAGCCCGGTGAGCGCGAGCAATACGCTCAGCACCATCAATACCTGAAAGGTGGAGGACGCTGTGGCATTGTCCCGCAGGGTAACGAACAGTTCCCGATAATCTTCCTCGCCGGCGTGAGTGAACAGGGGCAATTTTCTACCAGTCAGTGACCGTGCGGCCTCATCTACCGGAATATGGTTGAGTCGCACCGTTTCCCTATCACTGGATTTTCGCCCATCCTGCCTTGGCAACAGGGCCGGCCCCGGCAGCAGACGCAGCCTCTGTTCCAGCACCCTGAACTCAATTTCAGTGGCGTGTACCGGTTTGCCGTCCAACAGGTACTCGGTACCCCGGGGCGCCTCCAGAAAAATCCGGTCACTCTGGATCAGCCCCAGTGAGAGGGGCAACTGCGACAGGCTGATTTTTTTCGGCCAAAGCAGGCGCAGTATGAACCACAAATAGCTGATAATACTGCGCGGCGCCAGCGCCAACACCGAGAGGCGTCCATCGGTGATGCCCAGGTTTTCAGAAAATGCGCGTTCTGCCAACGTGCTATGGGTATGTCCCAGGGCAACCATGCCCAGGGCAGCGAGTTGGATGGTCCGCTCCTTGCCTGTGGTCAGCTTGTAGGGACTGAGCCGCATTTTTCCCAGGCCTTTGAGCGCGCCGACCAACAGGCTCCACGGCGTTTGTTGACGATTGATATCGTTGGGTCGCAGGGCGAGAACCCGCCCCAGAACCACCGAGGAGAAAACCAGTTCGTCGTTACAGGTCAGGACATCCGCCTCAATAGCCTCGACCCCGACATAATGATTAAACACCTCCGCCATCTCGCCCTTTACACCCAGCGCAACCATGGCCTGGCGCGCCTCCTCGTGGGGCAGGAGGCCCACTTGCCACTGTCTCTGTAGTGCCTGATGAGCAATATCACGAATCTGCTCATCCCCCAGGCACAACAGCACCCTGGCACCGACAGGCGGTGTGTCGCGCTCGCTCCAGGGTACGGCGATAAACGGATTCTGTGGAATATTCTGTGCCAGCACGACAGGATCCAGCGAGGCATCGTGAATCAGGTATAGCACGGTGGGTTGCACGTCTACTTTTTCGCTAACATCCATTAAACCAGCTCCTTAAAACCCGTCCGCGATAGCCGCCGCCAACGCCCGCAGTATCACGGTACGGGTGTCCGCCGGATCAATCACCGCATCGATCTCCAGAAAGGAGGCGGCTTCAGAGGCCTTACCCTGTTCATACATACGCGCCAGCGCTGTGGCGTGAGCCTCATCCTCGGCCACAATATCCACCACGCCGTTTTTCTCCTGCACAGTGATTGGGCCTATCTCGGTGGGCTCGAACTTACCCAGCCCTCCCCCTTCAATCATCGCGGGTCCGGCCATGCCAATCCATGAGTGGCGTGTGGCAATAGTAAAATCGGCGCAGCCGAACAACGCCGCATTACCGGCAAAACAGTAACCGTTGTTTACCGCGATTCGCGGCACCACACCGCTCAGGGCGGCCCAGGTACTAAAGGATTTAATATTGAGGCCGGCAATTTGGGTGGTGACATCGGTGTCCCCGGGGCGACCCCCACCACCCTCGGTGTACATCACCAGGGGCAGTGACAGCTCTTGTGCCAACTCACAGATCCGGTCCAGTTTTTTGTGATGGAAAAATCCCTGGGTGCCGGCGAGCACAGAATAGTCGTTAACGATAATCGCTGCGCGCCCCTGCCCAGCGCCGACACGGTCTGCGTTGATAGTGCAGGTGCCGGTTATTATGCCGTCGGCGGCAGTGCTGGTCTGCAGGTCCTCGTAGTCGCGACGACTGCGCTGGGCGGCTACCGCCAATTGCCCGTATTCCTGAAAAGAACCCTCATCGACCAGGTCGTTCACATTTTCCCGCGCTGTGCGATACCCCCTGGCGTAGCGTTTGTCCCGAGCCCGGGCCCTCTGCTTGTCCAGCGTGCGTTCGATGCGTTCCCGCCACGCGTTCAATTCAGGCCTGCCGTCACCGTCCATAGAGTTCTTCGCTAGTAATCTGGCGGGGCATTATAACGCAGAATGTGGCATGGCTCGCTTTAACGTCCTTACCACCGGGGTGCGTGTTTTTCCCTATAGGCACTCACCAGTGATCTCCCATAACTCATTGATCAGACAATGGCGCCTGAGTCTTTGAGCCTGGCAATTTCCTGCTCACCGAACCCCATGGCTGTCAACACCGCATCGGTATCTTCACCAACATCGTGCCCGCCGTGCTCCACCGTCGACGGGGTACGACCGAAACGCGGCGCCGGCGCCGGCTGGGTTACACCGTCTACCTCGATATAGGTGTTACGCGCGACATTGGCCGGATGTTTCGGCGCATCCACAAAATTCAGCACCGGAGCAAAACAGACATCCGTCCCCTCCATGATGTCACACCACTGGGCTTGTGTTTTTTGCCTGATAACCGCCGCCAGTTTTTCCCTCATGAGTGGCCACCGGGACGGGTCATTCTGGCTTGCAAAATCTTCCTCTGGTAATCCCGCCAACTCCTTCAACAGTGCATAAAACTGCGGCTCGACTGAGCCAACACAGACATACTCTCCATCGGCGCACTCGTAGGTATTGTAGTAATGAGCCCCTCCATCGATCAGATTGGATTCGCGCTGGCTGGCGTCCCACATGCCAGCGGCCTCAAAGCCGTGGAACATCCACATCAGCTGCGCGGCGCCATCTACCATAGCCACGTCAATAACCTGGCCCTTACCCGAATTTGTCGTCTCCAACAGTGCCGCCAGGACACCGTTAACCAGTAACATACCGCCGCCACCCATATCCCCCACCAGGTTCAGCGGCGGTACCGGTTTGTCATCTTTTTTGCCGATGGCGAACAGGGCGCCGGTGATGGCGATATAGTTGATATCATGTCCGGCGGCCTGGGCAAGGGGACCCTCCTGGCCCCAGCCGGTCATACGAGCGAAGACCAGTTTGGGGTTGCGCTGCAAACAAACATCGGGGCCAATACCGAGCTTTTCACAAACACCCGGGCGGAAGGGGTCGATAATAACATCGGCGTTTTCCACCATACGCAGCAAGGTCTCTATACCACCGGCATCCTTGAGATTGAGCACCACGGACTTCTTGCCCCTGGCGCTGACATCCTTCGTCATCAGGGCGCTTGCACCTGATGCCCGATCGATACGGATCACCTCAGCGCCCATATCGGCCAGCATCATGCCACCCATAGGGGCCGGCCCGATACCAGCCAGTTCTATTACTGTGTAGCCGTTTAATGGTCCCATTTTCCCTCCTCAGGGTCTGCTAATACTAACTGCCTGCTGATCCCGCCTCACGCCAGGCCCCCATATGTGGCACAATCTGTGTGGCGAAGAATTTACGATAGGCAGCACGAAATATATGTTGTTCTTCAGTAAACTCGCGTTGCGACACGGTGTGCCCTCCAGAACCCCCAAATTGAGTGGAAAATAGTATGGAGAGCACACGGCGGGTCGACAATGACCCGCCCCTACAAATAAATTGACCTAAAACCACAGCCCAACGGAACGGCTGGACCAGGGAGTACAATGGAGCAGATTTTCCCGGAAAATTGGGCTTTTATTTTTTTTGGCCTGATCTTCTCAATCACCTGTGCCCAGATGCTGGTGGTATATGTACTCAGTGACTCCAGCAACCCGCCGGCAGGACTGGGTTTGTACACTGTGTATTTCATGGCTGCCCTGTTGGCCTGGATCGCCCTCACCCTGCAGCAGGGAGCCAGCATCCCCATGACAGTGGATGTCTCCGCGGTGGCATCCATTCTGACCAGCTATATCCTGTTTATGGCCGCCGGGCAGCGGGCGGGCATCACCCGCGGTCGCATGCTACTCGGCATTATCTGTCTCTTTGTCTGCCTGAGCGTCTTCTTTTTGCCGCCACAACGTATGTTTGTCGTACGGACATCAGCGGCCGCACTGTTCTTTGCCGGGGTGGGGCTGCTCTGCGCCTGGCGCGGCTGGCAGCAGCGAAATATAGGAGACGCCATCATCGCCTGCGCTGCGCTGATCATGGTAGTGGGCATACCAGCGGCGCTCTATCAGTTACAGGGGAACGCCAATTACCCCAAGGCCCAGGCCATCGCCTTTGGTGTACACAGCTGTGCTTACTCTCTGGTAGCCATAGGCTTTCTGGCCAGCGTGCTCATCGAGTATCAGCAGCATCTGTCCCACCTGGCCACAGAAGACCCCCTTACCCGTCTACTGAACCGCCGGGGGCTGGAAGGCGCCCTGCACGTCAGCCTGGCGCAGGCATCCAGGCAGGGGCTCCCCACCGCGGCCATCATGGTGGATATAGACCACTTCAAGAAGGTAAACGACAGTTTCGGCCACGAGACGGGAGACCAGGTCATACGCCAGGTGGCACATATTCTGCGGCACATGACTCGCACCAGTGATGTAGTAGCTCGCACCGGAGGTGAGGAGTACCTGTTGGTACTGCCCTCTACCAGCCTGGATGCGGCAAGAACACTGGCCGAGCGCATCCGTCTGGCCATAGGTGAGCGGCCGCTACTGGTAGACCACCAACGCATCCCTGTCACCGTAAGCCTGGGTGTTGCCAGCGTCATAGGTGAAGTCGATATGGACGAATTGAGCCAGGAAGCCGACCGGGCCATGTACCTGGCCAAGCGTGGTGGGCGCAACCGCGTTGCCTCAGTGGAAAACAATCCTGTTCATCTCAGCGCCACTACTGACCAGACCTGAGAAATCAATGCACAATCTATCAGTCTCGGTATATTTCGCCAGGGCCGTGTTGGCAAATGCGGTAGCCCAGGGCCTGGACCCGATCACCCTGCTGCGCAAGAATCATATTTCCCCGCGCCTGTTGCTGGAGGACAATGCCCGCATTTCCATCGAGCGCTACGCCGACCTGTATGTCAGTACCGTGCTGGCAATGGGGGACGAGGCACTGGGTTACACTACCCGACGCATGCCTATCGGCTGCTGGTCCATGATGTGCCACGCGGTTATAGGTTGCGAAACTCTGGGACAGGCCCTCAGCCGCTATTGCCGCTTCTATCAGCTTTTTGAGTTTGGTATACACCCCTGCCTGGAAGAGGAGAGGGACCAGGCCCGTATTCGCCTGGTACAGCTGGACGATAATGTCGACTCAGTCCCCTACCTGAGCGATATGGTGTTGTTCAACGCCCATCGCTTCGCCAGTTGGCTGGTACAGGAACACCTGCCCATCCAGAGAGTGGATCTTAACTACACACCCCGGGCTCAACTCGTCGACTACCGTCACATGTTTCTGGCCAACCCTGTGCAGTTTGAGCAAGCGCAATCGCTACTTGTACTGCCCAGGAGCCTGCTGGATAAACAGGTCACACAAAACGAAGCATCCCTGCGCCACTTTTTACGCCACCCGGTGCTGATCATGCTCACCCAGGACTACGCCAGCAACAGCTGGACCTCCCGGGTGCGACATATCGTGCGACGCCAGCTGGGGGACATGCCCGAACTGAACGAGGTGACGAAAATGCTGGAGATCCACCCCCAGACGCTGCGCAGGCGCCTGTCATCCGAGGGCACCACGTTCAAGGAGATCAAGAACCAGGTACGCCGCGATACGGCACTGCATTTTCTGGGCAAACAGGGGCTGAGTATTGAGGAAATTGCCCACAGAGCCGGTTTTTCGGAGTCCAGCGCCTTTATCCGGGCCTTCAAGGGCTGGACGGGAGTGACGCCCTATACTTATCGCAAAGGTCTGTAAACCAACACTCTGAGCAGATTGGCATTTATCTAAGGCATGCGTGAGTACGTCCCGCTGCTTCCGGAAGCAGCTACCTGCGGCGGCGTTGAATACGCTTGACCTTCGCTCTCCATGGGCTATATTGGCCGCAGGAAGTGAAGCTATAAGGATATTTTAGTGCGATCCATCATACGTGCGCTGGCGATATTCTATATCGTCTATCTCGCCATCGTTGTTCTGGTCATCACGCCAGCCCTCAATCTCCTGCCTCCGCGGATTGTACAGCAGACTTTTGGCAGGCAGTTGCACACCGAGATGGTGCTGTTCAACCCCTTCACGCTCGCCCTGGAGGTCCGCCAGGCACAACTACCGGAGCTCACCGGAGAGCGCTTCTTCGCGGTGGATAAGGCCATCATCAACCTGTCGCTGGAGAGTCTGTGGCGCGAGGGCTGGGTGTTGGACGAGGTAAAGGTTCAGGGGCTTTACGTCCACGTCATACGCCTGCCCGACGGCGAATTCAATTTTTCAGACATGATAGCCAGCGAACAGGATGATCCCCCCGCTGCAGAAGCCGATGGCGGCATTCCCGGCCTCACCATACATGACTTCGATTTCCGGTCGCAGACAATAATAATTTCCGACAAAACCCGGGAGACGCCCTACACAACCCACTGGGACGGCCTGGTCATCCATGTTCTGGACCTGTCTACCGTCATTGAAGAGGGGCGCCCGTACCGCATCGATGTCTATGGCGAGGCCGGCGGCAGCCTGCACTGGGAGGGTGAACTGTCGGTTCCCAATGCCCGCGGCAAGGGTAGCCTGGTGCTGAAAAATCTGGATCTCACGACTGCGTGGCGCTTCGCTGAACCGTGGGTTCAGTTCGAGTTAAAGAACGGGCGTCTTAACGCCGAGGCCCAGTATCAATTGGATTGGAATGACGTATTCACGTATGAACTCTCCGGTGCCAGGTTAAATTTATCCGGGATCGACATAGCACCGAAAACAAGCGTAGAGTTGCCTGATACCACGCTTGGACTAAAGGATTTTACTATCGACGGCATTACCGTGGACAGCCAGGCGCAACACGCCGCCATCGATTCGGTCACCGTGGATGGCCTGGCAGTGAGCGGCTGGAGCGAAGGTTCCAGAGTCAGCCTGGCGGAGCTGTTCACCGGGGAAACTGCTGCTGAGCCGGCCGGACAAGAGGAAGATCAAGAGGAACCGGAATCCACCGCTGAAAATACCGATAGCGACTGGACGGCCGACATCAAAACCACTCGCCTGCAGAACAGCAGCCTGCACTGGCGCTCGGAATTCACCGATCCTCCTGTGCTGGAGGTAACCCCGATTGAAGCCACTATTGCCGACGTCAAATGGCCCCTGTCCGGTGACAGTCAATTGTCCCTGAACCTGATGGCGAACCAGCAGGCGAAAATAGCCATAGACGGTGCCCTGGCCCTGGCCAATGGCGACGGCAGCATCGGCTATAAGCTGGAGGGACTGCCGCTGAGCTGGTTCAACCCGAACCTGCCAGCGGCGCTCAAGGCGAAATTTACCGGCGGTGGGGTGCAGATTGACGGGGAAGTGACACTGGCCGGTTACGCGCCCACCACAGTGCACCTGAACGGCGCGGTCAGGGGTTTTTCCGCCCGGGTAGAGGACGCGGAAACCGTCCTCACCACCTGGGATACGGTGCGCTGGGAGGAACTGGAAGTCAATCTTGAACAGCACAGTGTCACTATGGAAAAACTGTCGATCAACAAGTTCTCCGGCCGCATACACATCAGGGAAGATGGCTCCATCAACGCCCAGAATATATGGAAGGAAGAAGTCGGTGACAAAGTGGAGGAAATTGTCGAGGACCTATCCCTGGATAAACCCTGGTCAGTTCGCATTCCGACCATACTCATCACCGACAGCGCTGTGGATTTTATGGATCAATCACTGCCCATTAATTTCCGTACGGTAATCAGCGACCTCAACGGAGATATACTCGGCATCGACACGGCCCCGGGGACCGAGGCGACAGTGGACATAAAAGGCTCGGTGGACGGCTACGCGCCAGTGGCGCTAAAGGGCAGCGCCCAACCTTTCTCCGCGCCACCGGCGCTGGGTCTGAGCCTCACATTCGACGGTGTCGACCTCGCCCTGCTAACCCCCTACTCCAGCACCTATGCCGGCTATGCCATCGATCGCGGTTTGCTCACCCTGCATTTGCGGTATGCGATGCAGGATAATCACCTGGAGGGCGACAACAAGGTGCTGATCAACCAGTTAAAGCTGGGCGACAAGGTCGACAGTGACAAGGCGATGGATATCCCATTGAAGCTGGGCCTGGCGCTGCTGACCGACGCCAACGGCGTTATCGACTTGCAAGTGCCGGTAAGCGGCAATGTCGATGACCCAGAGTTCAAAGTGGGCGGCGTTATATTCAAAGCCTTCGTCAACATTCTTACCAAGGCCGTGACAGCGCCATTCAGCCTGCTGGCCAATCTGGTAGGCAGCGAAGATGACCTGCAGCGCATGACTTTCGCCTCGGGCTCTGCGGAACTGGATGAAGCGAGCAAAACTAAACTGGGTCAGCTCACCAGCGCTCTCACCCAGCGCCCGGGACTGACACTGGTGCTCACCGGTCGCCTCAATGTCCCCGCCGACCGTGAAGGTTTGCAAAAAAACATCCTGCAAGAGCAACTGATAGCGGCTGGATTGTCCCCGGATAAACTCGCCAGCAAGGAATCCGCATGGGAAAAGGCCATCGCGGCGCGCTACAAGTCACTACCGGCCAGTACCGGACAATCTGCCGATTTGTCTTCACATGAAATGTACCGGCAGGTGGTACAAAGCATCGAGGTAAGTGACGCCCGGTTGATAGATTTGGCGCAGCAGCGCACTATCGCCGTGAAGAACTACCTGGTCAACGATGCGCAGTTGCCTGACGACCGGGCAGTGGTCGAAAAAACCGACCTGGACGACAAGGCCAATATGTTCAGCGGCGTTGAACTGAGCATGGAAAACTAGTGTAGTGTACCTCGTCACGCAGCATAGCGCGCAGCCCAGCCTGGCTTAAATATTTCCACCACGGTGTAAGCTTTGGTATATTTATTTGTTGCGAACAGTCCTTGCTGTGCACCCACCCACAGCACAGACTCTGGCACGGCTTACAGGCCTTTTCAGTCACAAGAAAGAAAGAAATATGACCGCACAACAACTGGACACCAAAATACTCAGCGCCTACCTGGCTGATCATATCCCCGGTTTTAGTGGCCCGGTGACGGCAGAGAAATTCGCCGGCGGCCAGTCCAACCCTACCTTCAAACTGACCACGGGCAATCAGGCCTACGTCCTGCGCCGCAAGCCCCCGGGTGAATTACTGAAATCAGCCCATGCGGTCGACCGGGAATTTCGCGTCATCAGCGCTCTGCGTGATACCGATGTACCGGTACCGAGAACCTATGTCCTGTGTGAGGACGAAACTGTCATTGGTTCCATATTTTATGTCATGGAGTATATGGAAGGACGCATACTCTGGGACCCGCTGTTGCCCGAAGCCAGGGACAACCAGGAGCGCGGCGCCTTCTACGACGCCATGAACCAGACCATGGCGGCCCTGCACAATGTGGATGTGGACGCAGTGGGCCTTGCCAGTTTCGGTCGGCCCGGCAATTATTTCGAGCGTCAGTTGAACCGCTGGAGCAAGCAGTACAAGGCATCGGAGACCCGGCACATCGCCGCCATGGAAACCCTGATGACCTGGCTGTCGGCCAATATGCCCACGGATGATGGTACTGTGAGCCTGGTACACGGTGACTACCGGCTGGATAACATGATGTTTCACTCCAGCGAACCACGGGTCATCGCCCTGCTGGACTGGGAGTTGTCCACCCTGGGCCACCCTCTCGCGGACCTGGCCAACCAGTGCATGGCCTGGATGCTAACACGGGAAGGCACCGTCAAAGGCCTGGCGGGAGTCGACCGCCAGTCACTGGGCATTCCCACGGACGAAGAATACATCGCGCGCTATTGTGAACGCACCGGGCGCGATGGTATCGACAACTGGAATTTCTATATGGTATTTTCGCTGTTTCGCCTGGCAGCGATTTTGCAGGGCATCGTGAAGCGCGCCCAGATAGGTACCGCATCCAGTACCGAGGCTGATGCCAGAGGCGATATGGTGGGCCCGCTGGCCGATATGGCAGTGCGTTTAATCGACTGACACCTCACCCACCCGGCAGCAGTTGTTGCCGAGCGAATCTAACTCCGCTCACCTCGATAAAGCAGCCTGGTGTCCTAGGCCGCTTTATCCCGCTTTAGCCTGTTATGATTGCGCAAGGACTGCGCTTCATAGTCGCGGACAATTTTGCCCAGCGCAGTGCTAATCCGCGTCTGGTTCCTGATCATCTCTATCTTGCGCCAGGTAGAGCGCTCCCCGGACAATACCAGTTTCATCACTTCATCCACAGACCGATGAGCCAATAGTTTGAACGGGTTGTAGAAGCGATTGCGCGGGAGAATATTGATATCGCCAATATAATCCTGGTTAACGACAGAAATCAGTGTGTTGGCGGCCTGGGACAGGGCTGTCTCCCTGCTGAGCGATTTGTGGAATATCGCCGCACTGGCGTTTAGCCATTCCCTGCCGGTCTGCCCGGCTGTGCTCTTCAGGATAGCCAGCGTACCCCGGTGATGTTTAGTGCCCGTAACGAAAGGCAGTACCGCCGGATTGGCCTGGCTGACAATATAGTGATTCACACCGTACAGGCGCGCCAGGCGCTTGGTCGGCAGGTCATCACTGACCGAGCCGTCCACCCACTTCCGCGATGGCAGGTAAGGCTGGCGCTCGCCCCACTTATCGCGCGCTTCCAGCATCACCGCCGGGAACAGGCCCGGCACCGCCCCGGAGGCCATTACGGACTTTTGGATCAGCACATTGGGAGACGTAATGGCATTTAACAAGCGGGACGTCTGGTGCGTTTCCGCCGCTGCAACGGAGATATTGAGCATTCTACCGGTATGCTCAAAGGACTCCTGAAAGGTCATATCCGGTATCAGGCGCTCGACCATTTCCTGCACCTCGCCTACTGCCAGCATTTTGGGCCGCAGGCCGCCAAGAGAGCTGAACAGGCCGGCTTTGTGCTCAATTTCCTGCACCAGGTGTTGCGGCGTAAGAATTTCACGCAACTCGTCATCGGAGTGCGTACAAAGCAGGCTGCCCACAATGGAGCCACCACTGGCGCCGGACAGGATATTGGGCAATAAACCCTGCTCCAACAGCGCTTTCACAACACCAACATGGAAAAACAGCAACATACCGGAACCGCTCATCATGAGCGCCGAACGGCCAAAACAATGATGCGCACGCCGGAAGAAATCGAGTTTTTCCTCGAAACTAATATCATCCACCTCGGGGCTGGCCAACAGTTCCAGTCCGTCGACGATTTCATCTATATAGTCTACGATCAGCTGTTTGGTGCCCAACATGGCCCGCTCATACAGCGATGACTTGCCCATGCCACCCATGTTGCCATGAATACCCTCGTTCAGGGTAAACAACAGCCCGCGGTTGTCGTGCCTGGCGCGCAGGGATTGCAAGCTGTCCAGGCGAATCCGGATGGAGACGTTGTCGTACTGGGTGGATGAATCCTTGCTGCGCCAGCGATCAAAGCCCATGGCCCTGTCGTAGTCCGCGGCCGCCTCGCGCCACTCTTCATAGGTTGCGGCCTGTTCCATGAACTTTTTTAGTTTGCGGGTTCCCAATGTCATAAGTTAAACATCCCTGCCGTTTTACGATCCTGAAACTTTAATGTACTCCCTGTGGCGATAAATCACACTCTTGACATTCCCCGAGAAGAGCGCTCAGCAACGCCGGGGATTAGCAGCAGAGTTTTTATTGCCCATGGGTAGCCCTTTTTCATTACGCCTCCTTTACAGCGCTTTTATCACCCTCCGTTGGCGCCTTGGGGGCTGCCTTACTGCGCGGATTGGTCTTCTTGCGCGTTGTGGCTTTCTTGCGCGTTATGGCTTTCTTGCGCGTCGCGACTGCCTTGCCGGCCGCGGCTGGCTTGCTCGCCGGCTTTGGCGGTGTATCCGAGTGTACGCGCAACTCGCGCTGGGCCGCCCGGTCTGCCCGGGTGGGCGGGGGCCGGCGGCGGGATGCGCGCGGACGGTGATACCGAGATGCATCCGGTCGCAGATCGCCATGCTCGAAGCGATGCAGAATTTCCTCCATGGTACGGCCAATCTTGGTACAGATGCGGATTGCTTCTATATTAGGATAGGTGGAATGCTCACCCCCCTCCATCAACTCCAATAAATCCTGCTCAGACAGGTGTGACAGAATCTTCGCGGGGTTGTACCAGCTAAAACTCGGTATGACGTTGATATCACCGCTGTAGTCCTGGTCAATCAGGGCGTGGATACTGCTCATCAGCATGTTGAAGCGCGGCCAGGTATCCCCCTTTTTTTGCACCATGCCCCGATAGAAGTTGAGCAACTCCCGGCCCATGCCGATACCCAGGCTCCCCAACGCGGCGCCCAGGGCGTTGCCCTCTCCCTCCTTTTTCAAAAATGGAATGGCGATGGGGTTGACCATACTCACGATATAGTGATTGGGGCTGTACAAGCGCTGCAAACGCTTGGCGGGAAGATCGTCTGCGATGGAGCCATCCACCCACTTGCGTGTGGGCAGGTAGGGCTGGGCTTCACCATGGGCATTCTTGGCCATCAGCATAACCGGCGGAAATACACCGGGCACCGCACAGGACGCCATTACTGCATAGCGCACATACACATTGGGCGACGTGATGGCATTTAGCAGGCGGGATCGCTGGTGCGGCTCCGCCGGCGCCACTGAGATACTGATCTGCCGGCCGGTTTTCTCGTAGGCTTCCTGGAAAGTCATATCCGGCACCATACGGGCCACCAGTTTTTCCAGGTCACCCACGTCAATCTGTGGGTTGGCGCCAAAAAACATGCGGGAAAAGGCACTGGCTTCACGCTCCGCCTCGGACAATACATTGGCGGGGTTGTAGAAACGTCGCAGTTCCTCATCGGTGTGGGTGCCCACCACCCCGGCTACCAGGGAACCGGCGCTGGAACCAGAGATCACCTTCGGCAACAAGCCCTCGTCCAGCATGGCTTTCACCACACCCAGGTGATAAAAACCCAGCACCCCGCCACCGCTTAGCATCAGGGCGGTGCGGCCATAACAGACATTAGCGCGGTAGAAAAAATCAAGTTTTTCCTGCAAATCGATGTCATCGCTTTCCAGTTCTGCCAGGAAGCGCAGGGAGTCATCGATTTCATCGATATACTGCTCGATAAGTTTTTTGGTGCCGAACTTGGCCCGGTGGTAAAGACTGCTGCGGCCCATGCCCCCCATATTGCCGTGAATACCCTCGTTCAGGGTGAACAGCAGACCATGGTAGTCGTGGCGCGCCCGCAGGCTGCGCAGCCTGTCCAGGCGCAGGCGAATCTGCGCGTAGTCATACTGGCCGGTCTGGTCTACCTCACGCCAGCGTTTCTGCCCCGACAACTCATCGTGCCCGGTCGCCGCCTCACACCACGCCTCGTAGCTGGTGCTCGTGTTCATCTGCTTTTCAAGTTTCTTGAGTTTGCGCGATTTTCTCACGGGTAAACCTCTCCTGTGTTGCCCATATCTGACGCCTTATACCGCTTAGCATAGTCCAAACACGCTGTGACTCCCACCGGTTTGTTAACGGTGAACACTTGCCACTTTGATCTTCATCAAAAGGTAGTCACTTTCTCATCAGATAATTCGATCAACCCGCCATTTAATACCGTTGGGATGCACTGCGGCCTGAATATATCTAGAATGGGCGCATTCGCAGTTCCTGTGTGGCAATATCTGTCATACAACTCAACTTAAACAATGAGGTTTTATTTTTGCGCGCATATTTGACCGTTGCCCTGATCCTGTTACTGATTTTTGGCGGCATATCCGGCTATCTCTACTACAAGTCCAACCACCAGGCTGGCATGGACTTTGCCCCGCCGCCGATCACTGTGGCGGCGACCACGGCACGAACCGAGACCTGGTCGTCGCAGTTGGACGCTGTGGGCACGATCCGCGCGACCCGGGGCGTGGAGTTGAGTGCAGAAACCAGCGGTGAGATCATCGCCATCGCTGTCTCCTCTGGTGCGGAGGTCCAGGCGCAGCAGCTCTTGCTTACCCTCAACGACAGCGTGGAACGGGCCAGTCGCAAACGGCAGGAGGCCAATCTCAAACTGGCTCGCTTGTTGTACACCAGAGACGCCAGTCTGGTAAAACAGAAATCCATCCCCCAGAGCCAGTATGATCGATCACAGGCCAACCTGGACAGTGCAATCGCACAGCTGGCGGAAACAGAAGCCCGCCTGGACAACAAACGCATCGTCGCCCCTTTTTCAGGAACCGTGGGCATCATTAAGGTGAAAGTTGGCGATTATATTGAATCCGGTACGCCCATCACAACCCTACAGGACCTCAGTGAATTGGAGATTGATTTTTCTGTTCCCGCCAGGCACTTCCCGCAACTGCGCAGGGGCCTGAGAATCGCGGTGTACACTGGCGCGTTCCCCGACCACGAGTTCCGCGCCACCCTGCAGGCGCTGGATACCAAGGTCGACGCGGGTACGCACAACCTCCTGTTGCGCGCCACTATGGACGACAGTGACGGGCTGCTCCCGGGAATGTTTGCCCGGTTGATCATTGACCTGGACAAACCGGTAACAGTGGTCAGCGTACCCGAGACCGCTGTTTCCTACTCTCTGCACGGCAATACTATTTATGTGGTGCGCGAAAGTGACGGTGAGTTGCGGGTGCAACCACGAGTAGTACAGACCGGTGAGGCACGGGACGGGAAGATCGCCGTAGTTGACGGGCTAGACGGCGGCGAGCGGGTCGTCACCGCAGGGCAGAACAAACTGCGCCGGGACACCCGCGTTGTTATCGATGAATCAGTGAGGTTCTAGTGTACCTCACCGACATATTTATCAAGCGCCCGGTGCTGGCCCTGGTGGTCAGCAGCCTGATACTGCTGCTGGGTACGGCATCCCTGTTTCGGGTAGCCGTACGGGAATTCCCGGAACTGGAACGCAGCGTCATTTACATTGACACGACCTACCGGGGCGCCAGCGGGCGTACCGTGCAGGGTTTTGTGACCACCCCGTTGCAAATCAGTATCGCCGGAGCCCGCGGCATCGAATACATGACCTCCGACAGCAACCCCGGCAAGTCCAGCATCGAGGTCTATGTGCGGCTGGGGGAGAACACCAGCGACGTATTGTCTGAAGTCATCGCCAAGGTCAACCAGGCCAGGGGAGACCTCCCCCGGGAGATCGACGACCCGGTGATAACAACCGCCTCCGGCGGTGACGCCATGATCTACATGGCCTTCACCAGCGACCAGATGAGCCCCTACCAGATCACCGATTACCTGATGCGCACGGTGCAACCGGAGTTCGCCACCCTGGAGGGCGTGGGCAAGGCGGCCATCTTCGGTCGCCAACTAGCCATGCGGATCTGGTTGGACCCGGTGCGTATGGCGGCCTTGGGTGTTACAGCGACAGACATCAATGCCGCCGTGCGGCGCGACAATTACATTGCGACCGCGGGCTCGACAGAGGGCGACCTGGTGCGAGTCACGGTGGACGCTCGCACCGATATGCAGACCCCTGAGGAATTTGAAAACCTGGTGGTGCGCCAGGTAGGAGAAGAACGCGTTCGCCTCGGCGATGTGGCAGAGGTGGAACTGGCCGCAGAAAATACCCAGATGAAATCCCTGTCCAGCGGCCGCGATACCGTATTCATGTCTATCACACCGACACCGGATGCTAACCCACTGGATGTGTCCAGGACGGTTCACGACGCAATGCCTCGCATTAGAGCCGCCCTGCCCGCCGACCTGAAGGTATTTATGGATTGGGATGGCAGCACCGTTATCGATGCTGCGCTGGAGGAGGTCCTCACCACCCTGTTGGAAGCGGCACTGATTGTTATCCTGGTTATCTACCTGTTCCTGGGTTCTTTGCGTGTCGTGTTAATACCCCTGGTCGTCATTCCCCTGTCACTGATCGGTGTGGTTTTTCTAATCCTGGCTATGGGTTTCTCCCTCAATCTTCTGACTCTGCTGGCCATGGTCATAGCCATCGGGCTGGTGGTGGACGATGCCATCGTGGTGGTGGAAAACGTACACCGGCATATAGAGCATGGCGCCTCTGCGCACGATGCCGCGCTGCTGGGAGCCCGCGAGGTCGCCCTGCCGGTGGTGACCATGACACTGACCCTGGCCGCAGTTTACGCTCCCATCAGTTTTATCGGCGGACTGACCGGCGCCCTGTTCAGCGAGTTCGCCCTCACCCTGGCGGGTGCCGTGGTGGTTTCGGGCATCGTTGCCCTGACCCTAAGCCCCATGATGTGTTCCCGTGTTTTAAAGGACAGCGAACACCAGGGACGCTTCGCAAACTGGCTGGACGAGCGTTTCAAACGGTTGATCAAGCACTATCAACGACTGCTGTCGGCCTGTATGGACAATCGGGGAGCGGTACTGTTGTTCGCTGCCTGCATCCTGGGCAGCCTTCCTCTACTGTTCTCCCTGGCCCAGCAGGAGTTGGCACCAGAAGAGGATGGCGGAAGCCTCTATGTCACAGGCACCGCGCCGCGCTATGCCAATCTCGAATACACCGATTACTTCCTCAATGAGGTGGTTCAGGTCTGGAAGGACATTCCCGAATTCAGCCACTCCTGGCAGGTGATCAGGCCCGACACCAACTTTGGCGGTATTACCATGATCCCCTGGGATAAACGACAGCGCAGCCAGCAACAGGTGCAGGCGGAGTTCCAGCAAAAATTGCAGGGTGTGGCCGGGATGGAATTGTTCAGCTTTGGCTCCCCTGCCCTGCCGGGGTCGGATGCGGGGCTGCCGCTGAACTTTGTTGTCGCCTCTACCGCAGACTATGAAGAAGTCATGCGCGTTGGCGACGAGTTGCTGCAGACCGCCCGCGAATCGGGCCTGTTCTCTTTCATCACCCAGACACTGCATTTCAACCGCCCGGAAACAGCGGTTAATATAGACCGGGAACGGGCGGCGCGCCTGGGTATTTCCATGCAGGACATCGGTGAGACACTATCGATCATGCTGGGTGAAGCGGAAGTGAATCGCTTTAACCTGGAGGGGCGCAGTTATAAGGTTATCCCCCAGGCCGGGCGCGGTTTTCGCCTGACCAGGCAAGAGTTGGAAAAATACTACTTGCGCACGGCCAGTAACAAACTGGTGCCCCTGTCCGCTGTCATCTCGCTGGAATCGCGCGTAGAGCCCAACGAATTGGCCCAGTACCAGCAACTCAACAGCACCACCATCAAGGGCATGATGAGACCGCCAAATAGCCTGGGCACTGGACTGGAATTCCTGCGCGACAAGATGTATGAAATTGCGCCAAAAGGGTTCCGCGAGGGCTATACCGGCGCCTCGCGGCGCTTCATCCAGGAAAGCACTTCTTTCCCGGTACTGTTCGGCCTGTCACTGACTCTCATTTACCTGGTACTGGCGGCACAATACAACAGTTTTCGCGATCCACTGGTGGTGCTGATTTCCGTGCCACTGTGTCTCTTCGGAGCTGTGGTGCCCATAGCCCTGGGTTTTGCCACCCTCAATATCTATACCCAGGTAGGCCTGTTGACCTTGATTGGCCTGATCAGCAAGCACGGTATTCTGATCGTGGATTTCGCCAATCAGCTGATCCGCAGGGGAATGGATCGTAAAGGGGCGGTATTGCAGGCGGCAGCCATGCGGCTGCGCCCCATTCTGATGACGACTTTCGCCACCGTACTGGGCGTGTGGCCGCTGGTCATCGCCACCGGCGCCGGCGCCAACAGCCGCTACAGCATAGGCCTGATGATCACCGCAGGAATGCTGGTTGGCACTCTGTTTACACTGTTCGTACTACCCACCCTGTACCTGCCCTTCGGCGGGCGGGCCAGGCGCAAAACCGCCACAGCTGGGCAGGCTGTAGCAAACGGCACAGACAACCCCCCTGTGCGACACGCAAGCAAATGACCATTACCCGAAAACTGTGCCGTTCCACGCAGGGCGGGTAAAGTGACAGGGCTTCAGCAAGAGCGCATCAAGCCCTGTTGCATGGTGGTCGCCACCAGAGCTCCTTCACGGGTGTAGAAACTACCCCGGGCCAGCCCCCGACCCTCGCCAATGCGCTCGGCTTGCACCGTATGCAGCAGCCAG
>Ga0164315_10000400_pt1 | contig 29871 bp, 32 predicted proteins | sample GuaBasSedimGuay6_FD_113737 | JGI IMG/M metagenome (GOLD analysis project Ga0164315, IMG submission 113737) | Subseafloor sediment microbial communities from Guaymas Basin, Gulf of California, Mexico - Guay6, Core 4569-2, 0-3 cm | ecosystem: Environmental > Aquatic > Marine > Hydrothermal vents... | reverse complement strand
GGACTTGGCAATCACAAAACTATGGACGATATAGAGCAGATGTTAAAAATACTGCTTGAAGTTGAAAGTGAACCAGATTTGATACAGATAACTGGTGGAGAGCCAACTATTCACCCACAAATCATACAGATACTAAAATATCTCAAAAACTCACCAGTGAGACACCTCATGCTAAATACAAATGGTATAAGAATAGCCACAGACGAGAAGTTTGTCAAACAGTTAAAAGCATTGGGTGGTGGATTTGAGATATATTTGCAGTTTGATTCTTTGGATAAAGATAGTTTGGTAGATATTAGAGGCACTGATATGACAAAGGTTCGATTAGATGCTGTAGCTATGCTAGAAAAATACAACATATCCACGACTTTGGTATCGGTCATAAAAAAAGGCATAAACGATAGCCAGATACCAGATATCATAGAGTTTTCACGAAAATATCGCTGTGTAAGGGGTGTAGTGTTTCAGCCAGTTCAAGAAGCAGGTAGAGTAGAGGCAAGTGGTGATTTTAATATCAATTTGTCACAAATAAGACAGATAATCATAGACGATGAAAACAATCCATTTGAGGCGGACGATATGATACCACTGCCTTGTGATCCTCATAAGATTTGTGTAGGTTATGGTGCTAAAACTATAGGCAAAAACAACTATGCCGATATTTTTCCAGTTACAAGTAAGATACCCAAAGAGGTAGTCACAAACCAAAAAGGGACGGTATCGTTTGAACAAGACAAAGAGTTTGTCAAAACAGTGATACAGACGGTTAGTTTAGACACTGCTATGGGTGAAGCTATAATCAAAGACAAGATCAAAAGCAAACTTTTTTGTTGTTGGCCTGACTTTTTGAGTCCTGCCGATATGGGCTATGAAAATGTATATCGTATAGTCATCATGGAGTTTTCTGATATCAATAATTTTGACACTACAAATATCAAACGAGAGTGCAATTTTATGATAGAAAAAAACAAAGTCATACCTTTTAGCACTTATAATATGGGTTTGTCGTCATATGACAGATAGACTATATGAAAACTCTCTTTTATACATAGAAATAGAGCCATCACAAGTGCCATGGCTCAAGATATTTGTCAAGAAACCTACCAAAGAGCTAAGTAGTTGCGATAAAAAAACCAAAGCTATGTTATATCAAACTCTTGATACTATAGAGAAGCATATGTTGCAGTTTTTCAAACCTACGAAAATCAACATAGCATCGTTTGGCAACTACAAACCACAAGTTCACTTTCATATCATGGCGAGGTTCAAAACTGACGACTACTATCCAGAGCCTATGTGGGGTGCGAAACAAAGAAATGACAAACTACACCTACAAAATATAGATGAATTTTATAATTTGTTGGAAAAATATCTTTCAATGCATTTTGTTTGATTATCAAATAATTTTATCATACTAAAGAAAAAACGGATACAATAGATACCAACAGGAGAAACAACAATATGATAGAGATTATTATCATAACTATGCTTATATCAACTATATTGAATTTAGTTTTAAAACAGTTTGAGATACCTACTATCATAGGATACATAGCCACAGGCACAATTATAACATATGGATTTAATCTACACGATGCTATTCATAGTGTTGAACTAAAACAAATAGCAGAGTTTGGTGTAGTTTTTTTGATGTTTACTATTGGTTTGGAATTTTCTGTTAAACATTTATCAAACATGAAAAATGATGTATTTATATATGGAGGTTTGCAAGTTATATTAACCGCAACTTTTTTTTCCTTTTGTGCACACCAGTTTTTTGGTATTGAGATAAAATCAGCTATCATAATCGGTTTGGCTTTGACTTTATCTTCTACTGCTATAGTTTTAAAGCTTCTAAACGAAAGTGGGGACATCAACAAAGCTTACGGTCGTAGAGTTTTGGGAGTGCTACTATTTCAAGATATAGCGGTGATACCTATTTTGCTGATGATTACGATATTTTCTGCTAAAAGCGGTTCTGTGTCTGATTTGCTTTTGATAACTCTTGTCAAAGCTGGACTTTTGTTTGCTGGTTTGTTTATAGTTGGAAAATACCTACTTGAGCCATTTTTCACAACTGTTAGCAAGACAAAATCAGACGAGTTGTTTGTGGGTTCTATCTTGCTTGTAGTGATAGGTGCTTCATATGTAGCGCATATGTTTGGATTTTCCTATTCGTTGGGTGCATTTGTCGCTGGTATGATGATAGCCGAAACACACTACAAATACCAAGTTCAAGCAGATTTGATACCATTTCGCGACCTGCTTTTAGGTATTTTTTTTATCACAGTTGGTATGCAACTTGATTTTGAGATAATTTTTGAAAATATTGCTACAATATCTATTTTGTTGCCTGTTTTAGTAGCTATCAAAATAGTTATCATCTATAGTATATTTAAGTTTGTTTCAAGCTCAAGCTCTCGCGATTCGCTCAAAATTTCTTTGTCTATATTTCAATTAGGTGAGTTTGCTTTGGTTATATTTGAGTTAGCTTTTTCCGAAGACTTATTAGATCCAACAACCGTGCAAATACTCATAGTAGTGGTTGTTCTTACTATGATTATGACACCGTTTGTCTTAAATCGTATAGCAAAAATGGCAGACCTATTAAACCCAACACAAGATATAGATGACAGAACAAAACTAATCCAACACACACTCAAAAATCATATAGTTCTCATAGGATATGGGCGATTAGGTAAGCATATATCCTATCTGATAGAAAAAAATAATATGAAATTTGTAGCAATTGAAGGCGATATCAAAACAGTTAAAGACGCACAAAAACAAAACCTACCAGTGATATTTGGAAACGCATCGCAAAAAAATATATTAGAATCAGTCGCTATCAAAGATGCGGCATCGATCATCATATCTATAGGAAACAGTCAAAAACTACACCATATTTGCCAAACAGTCAATGAACTTACAAAAAATACAAAAACAATAGTCAAGGTCAATAAATTTGAAGAAAAAGAACTATTAGACAAGCTAAATTTGACACATATAGTTGTAGAAACTGAGAAAACTGCTACTGCGATGTTTGATGAAGCTATGAAATGTTCATATACATAAGGTTGATATGATATTATATCTCAAGCTGTAATATAAGGATCAAAATGAAACTATACTCACCTTGGGAAAAAGCATTTAACAAATTATTAACTCCGTTTGAACAATTTTTACATGCACAAACAACTACTGGTTTAGTTTTGATGGGCACTACAGTTTTAGCTCTCATACTTGCCAATTCTCCTTTGTCTGAAATATATTCAGACTTTTTTCACATAACAATTGATTTCAATGTAGGCTCTTGGAAACTATCGCATAGTATTCATCATTGGATAAATGATGGTCTTATGGCTATATTCTTTTTTATGATAGGTTTAGAGATTAAAAGAGAAGTATTAGTAGGTGAACTTTCAAATATCAAAATCGCTATTTTGCCTATCTTATCAGCTATTGGCGGTATGGTATTTCCTGCTATGATATATCTTGCTTTCAATATGGGGCAAGAAGGATCAGCTGGCTGGGGCATACCCATGGCGACAGATATTGCCTTTGCTATTAGCGTGTTGGTTCTTTTAGGCAAAAGGGTGCCTCCATCACTTGTAGCATTTTTAGTAGCGCTTGCTATTGTAGATGATTTAGGTGCTGTATTGGTTATAGCTATATTTTATACTGAACAAATACATATGCTGCCACTTTTTTTATCTGGTGTATCATTTTTGATATTGGTTTTATTTAATCTTTTTGGAATACGTATGATTTTGCCATATTTTATAGTTGGGCTATTTATGTGGTTTTTTATGCTTGAATCTGGTGTTCATGCTACTATCGCAGGAGTTATTTCGGCTATGACAATTCCTTCAAAACCGAGGAGAACTGCTTTAGATTTTAGCAAACACACAAAAAATTTATTAGACGAATACGACAGCTACCCCGTGGGCGTAGACAATACACTGCACGAAAGACAAAAAGCAATTCTCACTAATATAAAATACAGAATAAACTCAATCGGCACTCCCGCTGCTAAACTTGAGCATGACTTGCACTTACCAGTTGCTTTGGTGGTCATACCGCTTTTTGCTTTTGCCAATGCCGGCATAGCTATAGATTTCAACTCCATTAGTGGCACTATCGGACATCCTATTTCGCTTGGCATAATTGCTGGACTTATATTAGGAAAAGTAGTTGGTATATTTGGTGTTGCATGGATAGCTATAAAACTCAAAATAGCATCACTCCCACAAAACAGCACGATATCACAAGTTTTTGGAGTAGCATTTTTGGGTGGTATTGGTTTCACTATGTCTATATTTGTAGCTGATTTAGCATTTATGGACAATGAAAAACTTATATTTAATGCAAAAGTTGGTATATTGATAGCATCATTGTTTGCAGGGCTTTTTGGGTATTTTTGGCTTAAGTATGTTTCAGATAATACTAACATATAAAAAGAGTTGTTGTGCTTGCTGTATGTAAAACAAACAATATCTTAACTTTAAATATATGATAAAAGAAAATATCAAAAAACTCATAGAAAGTCAAAAAATAAAAGAGTTTATATCTAAATACAAAATACCTCGCGAGTATTTATCTGTAAACAGAGCCATGGTTACAAAAGCTTTTCTTATAGGTTTGTTCATAGCATTTATACCTATGCCTATGCAGATGTTATTAGTTGTAGCGATGATGAGATTTTTCAAGTTTAATTTAGCACTATCTATCGCTCTTTGTTGGATTTCAAACCCATTTACGATGTTTTTTATCTATTATATAGAATACTATATTGGTAGCCTGATTTTAAATATTGAGATGGTTCGTGTTGATATGTCATTGAATTGGTTCAACAGCAACTTTGGTAATATTTTTATTCCTTTGTATGTTGGGGCATTTGTTTTGGGATTAGTTGTATCTGTAGCGGTATCTTTTTTGGTAAATTACCTATGGATATATTTTGTAAATAAAAACAAAAAGCTACACTACAAGCAAAGATAATACAGGAAATTTCATATATAAAGCTTTTTTAAATATAAGTTATTGTGATGATTAAAATAACTTTAAGTTTATTTGGATATTGTTTAATATAAAGGAGCAAAAGTGCAAAGAGTTCAAAATTTTCCAATTATGATGTTTACTATCATCATGGGATTTAGTGGTTTTACTATTACATATCAAAAGGCAAACGATATTTTAAACTTTCCATCTATCATATCTGCTGCATTGATAGCAACAACAAGTGTGCTATTTTTTTTCATATGCTTGTTATATTTATCAAAAATAATATTGTATTTCAATGAAGTAAAAAAAGAGTATTCGCATCCAATAAGAATCAACTTTTTTGCTACATTTTCTATATCTTTACTTCTATTTTCAATAATATTTCACGAGATAAACACTACAATCTCTAGTTGGTTTTTTGGTATTGGGGCTGTTTTGCATCTGTTTTTCACATTTAGAACTATATCTTTTTGGGTTGTTAGAAATCAAGACATAACACATACAAATCCGGCTTGGTTTATACCAATAGTTGGCAATGTTTTGGTGCCTGTTGCTGGTATAGATGTAGTTTCAAACTATATTTTGATGTTTTATTTTTCTATTGGTATATTTTTTTGGATAATTTTATTTGCTTTTATTTTTAATAGAATTATTTTCCATCATCAATTAGCACAAAAATTTTTGCCGACTTTATTTATACTTATAGCTCCACCTGCTATTGGATTTATAGCTTATGTCAAACTATATGGCAGTATTGATATGGTAGCTTTATTTTTGTTTAATATAGGTATATTTTTCACAATGCTTGTGATTTTTATGTATAAGCAGTTTTTTGGTATAAAATACGCTATATCTTGGTGGGCATATATATTTCCGCTTGCATCTATGACAATCGCTACTATGCTATTTTACAAGCTTACAAGTTTTGAGTTTTTGTATTTTTTATCCTATTTTTTGGTAAGTTTGCTTAACATTATGTTTATTATAGTATTATATAAAACAATCAAAAATATTTTTAAAAAAAATATCTGTATTGAGGAGTAGATGTGAAATATATTAAAATTTTATTGTGGTTTTTTCTTGTAGTGTTTGTCCTGCTTGTTGTTGTTGATATATATAAAAAAATCACTACTGAAAAAGGCTCTGGTGTCTCAAAGAGAGTAGAGTGTCAAACAAAAAGCACAACTTTTGAAAAAATACACAATACAAATCAAATTAAAATAGCTCAAGAGTTGATGACATCGGGCAATTATATATTACAAAGCGAGATACAAAAATCTGTCTATGCCGCAAGCAAACTGTTTGAATATATATCAAAAGAAGATATTGACAATATCACCAAAACACAAATAGAAAGAATATCAAAAATCAAAATAGAAAAAAAAGATAATCTCTTGATATCTTATTATACAAGAGAAAATGACATAAAAGATCCGGGCAAAAAAAGTAAAAAAAGTAAACAATATGCTGGGTATTTGGTATATGAGTTTAAATTGAGCGACAAAACAGTTTATAAGATACAAACTGATTTCGATGACTTTCAAGGAAAAGACATAGAAAATAGAATATCATGTGTGATAACATCGTTTATGAGTATTACAGAATGATAAGTATTATAAAAAATATGAAACACAAGAATACTTACAGCCGTAAGTTAGAAATTGACACAGATTTTATATCGGGGTCAAGGGGCACAAACGAGGCATAAAAATAAACAAAAAAAGGAAAAATATGAGTTATAGAATACAAAGATACTGGGCATATATAGTTGCTACTATTATAGCAATTGGAGTGCCATTTGTGCAAATAGGAGGCAACCAATTGTTTTTATTGTCGTTTGACAAAAAACAACTTCACCTTATGGGAGTGGCTTTTGATATGCAAGAGTTATATATGATGCCATTTTTACTTATGATACTTTTCATAGGTATATTTGCAATGACCGCAATTGGCGGTAGAGCTTGGTGTGGTTGGGCATGTCCTCAAACTATATTTAGGGTTATATATAGAGACTTAATAGAGAGCAAGATGCTTGGTTTAAGGCGTATAAAAAACAAACAAAAAGAACCAAACTGGAAAGAACCAAAAAATGCAATAAAAAGAGTTGTTGCTATATTGATATGGTCTGCTTTGTCGTTGTTAGCAGCTGCTGATTTTATGTGGTATTTTGTGCCGCCTGCTGATTTTTTTGCATATATGAGTGAGCCTATGGAGCATACAGTTTTGCTTGGCTTTATAGTTGGTATAGCTTTATTTTTGGTATATGATGTAGTGTGGCTCAAAGAAGACTTTTGTATATATATATGTCCTTATTCGCGAGTTCAATCAGTATTATATGATGATGATACTATCCAAGCAATATACCACAATCATAGAGGCGGTGATATATACAAAGATAATAAAAAGATAGTATTTAAAACAAGCGATTTAGAGACATCTCAAGAGTGCACCACTTGTCAAAGTTGTGTTACCGTATGCCCTACTGGTATTGATATACGAAAAGGTATGCAGTTAGAGTGTATTAACTGTCTTGAGTGTGTAGATGCTTGCACCACTGTTATGGGCAAGCTTGGCAAAGAAAGTTTAGTGCAGTGGGCAAGCAGCAAAAAAATAGACGAAGGCATAAATAGTGTATTTTTTAGAAAAAAGACGATGATGTATATAGTAGCACTTGTTTTGATAGTTGGTATGTTATTTGTTATGGGTGGCAAAAAAGAGTATATGCTTTTAAATATCAACAAAACAACCCAGCTATATAAAATAAAAGAGGATGGCAAAAAAGTTGTAAACAACTATGTTTTGCTTTTCCAAAATACCCAAAAACAAAAACTCACATATCATCTTGAAGTTATAGGAGCCTATAAAGATGCGATCAATATAGAGAGATTTTCGCCATTTGTATTAAGTGCTGGTAAACTTAGCAAAAAAGTAATACGACTATCAACTACAAAGAAACTTACAAATAGTAGCAAATCAAGCAGTCCAATAACAATACAACTAAAAGCATATGCCGCAGAAGATAACAAAGTAGTAGTATTTAGAGATGTAGTTTTTGTATATCCAAGAGCAGATAAATTGAAAATAGAAGGGCAGATATTTTCACCGCCAAAAACGATGCCCGAGTAGTTTAAAATTTATTAGATACAATATGTTATGAAAAATATATTGTATCTATTTGTATTTATATTTGTTTTATTGGTATCTGGTTGTGACCAAAAATCAAGTGGGAGTGGAGGTAGCTCTGGCAATACATATGTGGCTCCTGAGAAAAAAGTTTATATGCCTTATGTTCCATCTCAAAATATGGCTATAGATAGCTCACTTGATATTAATCTTACTGCCACAGACCGTGATGGTGCTACAATATCTTATGACGATATAAAGTGTGTCAAAAACTGTGGCAACATTGCAGTATCATTGAACTTAAACACAATCAATATCATATCAAGTGGTGGCTGGAGTGGATATAGTCAAATATCTTTTGTAGGAGACAACCAAGATAAAAATGCTACAAATATATTTACTGTATTTGTAGGAGATATCAAAGACAGTGATGGCGACTTTATCAGTGATATAATTGAAGATAACTTTGGTTTAGATAGTAGCAACCAAGACCAAGACAGTGATGGTGTGCTCGATGGCAATAGCAGCTCTATTTCAGCTATATCAGACCAATTTTTCAACAACCAGTGGTATATTCAAGCTATATCAAAAAATATAAATAGATTTCACCCTATAAGCACGAGACCAATACAAGGCCGCGACTTAAATGTTATGAACATATACAAAAAATATATGGGTTATAATGGTGGCAATCCAATAGTGGTGCAAATAGTTGATACGGGTGTAGATATGGACCACGAAGATCTTAAACCAAATATAAATCTACCACTTAGTCGCAATAGTCTGACAAGACAAAATGGCGAACTAATAGACAATAACGGACACGGCACTATGTGTGCTGGCATTGTGGGTGCGAGAGCATTTAATGGCATCGGTGTGCGAGGTGTAGCACCATTTGTCTCAATAGCTGCATCAAACTGGCTATCTTATGCATCTATACCAGAACTTGAAGAGGTATGGACCCAAAATGACCCATATGGTGTCATAAGCATAAGTTCAAATAGCTGGGGTAGCAAATATGTAAACGATGATTTGGTATTTGAAGAGCTTATGGAATATGGAGCAAAAAACTTAAGAGTAGTCAATGGCAAACCAAAAGGCAAGATATATCTCATGGCTGCTGGCAACGGAAGAGACAAAAACCATGACTGTGGCTTACAATATATAAACTCAAACAAATATGGCATAACAGTTGGGGCATTAACTCACGAAAATAACCATACATCATATTCATCATCTTGTTCAAATTTGTATGTAAGCGGATACGGCGGTGAGATGTCTTATGACAAACCAGCTATAACCACTACATATATATCAGGTCAATCAAAAATTGATACGCCATATTGGGTTATGACAGATGAAAATGGAATACAATGTTTCACAAATGATGGATCATGCAGTAGTGATACATTAACTTGGGGCGACGATACAAAACAAAACTACACATATAAAATGAACGGAACCAGTGCTGCTACTCCTTCTGTAGCAGGGGCATTAGCTTTGGTAGTTGAAGCTTGTGCAAATCTAACTCTAAGAGACATAAAACACCTCATAGCCAAACACTCAACACAAGTAGACAGCTTGAATACAAGTTGGAAAACTAATAGTGCAGGATATCACCATAGCGTGGATTATGGTTTTGGTTTGATAAATCCAGCTGCTATGATAAACGAGTGTGAAAATAGCATAGAGAACATAGGCGAAGCTTCAAGCGATACACAAACTTTGTATAATTTTGATTTAGATATAGATTCAAATACCGCTAACAACAAAAATTTCACTATAAATAGCACTAAAACTATAGAGTGGGTTGGGCTTACAATATACAGTTCACACGCAGATGCTACCAGCTTACAACTAAATCTTACATCACCATCTGGCACAAAGACTAGATTAATGCTTGGCAACAATAGCGCTGGGTATTTCAATTTTTATAAATTTGGCTTTCGTATAGGTTCGGTGGCATTTTATGGTGAAACAGCAAATGGTCAGTGGAACTTAGAAGTAGAAAACAAAAACACAACAACCAGCACCATAAGAAAAATAGAGTTTGAAACATATGGCAACCCATAATATATCAACAAAAAGGAACTAATATGAAAACGATATCAATACTATTGGTTGTAGTATTTTTAACCAGTTGTCAAAAAGCAAACAGCTCACAACCACTGATGATAAAAAGTATAAAAAATGGAATAATAATAGACAAAAGTATAAAAATAAAATCAATCGCAGCAACAAATGAAAAAAGCGCCGCTCAAAGCAGCGGTGTCAAAAATTATGTATACAAAAATGGTGCCAAATTTAATTCAAGAAGTGATATACTGATAAAATTTAAACAAAATATAAATATAAAAAAGTTTGAAACAAAATACAACCTAAAGTTTAAAAGAAATTTAACTTCAGGCGATATATTGTTTGAAAATATCTCTGGCGATACTCTTGTGATTATAAACGAAATTTTAAACGAAAATCACGACAAAATAATACGAATTATGCCAAACAGAATTTTAAATGTTTTGCCTATATGAGTTGCGATATATGTGGTGCAAAAAAAAGTGATATCAAATATCAAGTTAAACCAAAAGAATCTTATATAAATATATGTGAACTTTGTTTATCTCAAATAGAACAAAACGACCCACAAAAACTAAACCTAAATCATTTGAGATGTCTTGACAACTCTATGTGGAGCGAAGATGAAGCAGTTTTGGTAGTTGTATATAGGCTTTTAACAAAGCTGCAATATCAAGACAAAATGGATATGATCTATTTGCGTGATGAAGTTATGACATGGGCACATTATGATACTACTGCTAACACACACAAAGATGCACACGGAGTTGTATTAAATAGTGGTGATAGTATCACTATCATCAAAGACTTACCAGTCAAGGGTGCCGGTTTTGTAGCAAAACAAGGCCAAGTAGTCAAAAATATATCGCTTGATAAAAATGACACATCTTTAGTATTAGGTAAAATAAACGGTATATCAGTGTATCTTAAGTGTTCGTTTATAAAAAAACGCTGATGTCAAATATATATTTACTCAACGACCAAAAGTTTGATGGCGTAAAAAACTTACCGGTATTTACCATAAACTATCTGCCGACAGATATAAATTTTGATGATTTTGATTATATAATTTTCACATCTAAAAATGCTATAAAAGCGGTAGATAGTTTCGCAAATAACTGGAAAAAAATACCCTCTTTAGTCATAGCCCCAAACACAGCAAAAGTAGCCAAAGCCTATGGTGGAAAAGTAGAGTTTGTAGGCACTAAATCGTATGGCGATGAGTTTGCTGTCGAGATACTAAATATTGCCAAAGAAAAAAAACTTCTATTTTTAAGAGCAAAAGAAGTTATGTCAAACCTTTTTGATATACTTAAACATCACAATATAGATATAACACAAAAGATAATATATGAAACAATTGTATTGGAATTGAACAAAAACAAACAGCCACCGCCAGACAGCACAATAATATTTAGCTCGCCTTCGTCTGTGGCAGGATTTTTACATAACTTTGTGTGGCTTGATAGCTACAAAGCCGTGGCTATCGGCAAAACTACAGCTTCAAGTTTGCCGCCATATATCAACTACAATACGGCAAAAATACCCAGTATAAAAGAGGCGGTTAAAACTGCAAAATGTTATATATAGACGAGATATTTGGGCCAACTTTGCAAGGCGAAGGTAAATATGCTGGAAAAGTATCAATATTTATAAGGTTTGCAAAATGCAATATGACTTGTAGTGGATTTGGTGTGCCATACGATGGCGATAAACAAGGTTGCGATAGTTTTCACGCAGTAGACACCATATATAAAAACTTTTGGCAAAAGTTTGACAAAGCAGGTGTAGTGATATCCAAGCTGGAAAATTTGTCAAAAAGTTGCGATGTGGTTGTAACTGGTGGCGAGCCGCTTTTATATTGGGATGATAAACAGTTTCAAAAGATGCTTAAATATTTTGTGAGGAAGAAAAGACGAATAACCATAGAGACAAATGGCACAATAGATATCAAGTTAGATAAAAAATGGCAAAAGAATATTGTGTTCTCAATAGGCTTAAAACTATTCAACTCCGGCGAACCAAAGCACAAACGATTAAATACAAAAGCTCTAAACAACATAATATCATATACAAAAAATGTATACTTGAAGTTTGTGATAGATAACGCAAAAGCAAATGAAATCATAAAAGAGATATTGGCTATACAAAGTTTATTTGCCAATACCGATATATATCTTATGCCTTTAGGACACGATGCCAAAAATGTAGAGCTTCATAGTTATATCACAGCTCAATTAGCTATAAAGTATGGCTATAATTACAGCGACAGAACTCACATACGATTGTGGAACAACGAGAGAAAAAGATAAATAAAATTATATAGCACTATGTGTTATATTGTTGTGCCATATTTTATTTGTCGTTATTTTTATCTCCTATTGGTTTAAATATCAAAAGCAAAACAGGTAGCAAGAATAGATCAGATAAAATAGCCATAACCATAGCGACTATAGTCAGGACACCAAAATATATCGTAGGTATGAAGTTTGACAACACCAACACAGCAAAACCAACTACTATAACTATAGATGTGTATGACATAGCTTTGCCTATACTTTTGTGTGAGTTAAACATAGCTTGTGTATAATCACCACAATTTTTAACTTCAAGTTTAAATCTGTGAATATAGTGTATAGTATTATCTACTGCAATTCCTATGCTTATAGCTGCTATTGTGATAGTCATCATATCAAGTGGTATAGCAAACCAGCCCAAAAATCCAAATATAACTCCAACTGGAGCAGTGTTTGCTACTATAGCTACAAGCGATAACTTAAAAGATCTAAAAAGTATCAAAAACATAATAAAAAGTATGAGTATTACTACTGATATTGTTTTGATTTGTGAATCAAAAAGTGATTGAAGCATATTGTTATATATCACTAAAAGGTTAGTTATTTTGTAGCTTTCAAATTTTGGGTCTAATATATCTTTTAGATCTTTATCTATTTTTTTGAGCAGTTCATTTCGTCTTAAATCTTTATTTGAATCTAAAACTCTGCTTGATACTCTTAGTTGGTTGTTTTGTATATCTACATATTGGTTTAGAAGTATATCTTTGTGTTTTTTTGGCAACTCTTTATACAACAAAGCATATGTGAGGCTGTCAAGCTCTTTGTTGTCATTTAGAAGTTTGCCAATAGTAGCTACGGTATGAAGCGAATTTACTTTGCCTACACTATCTAAACTATCAAGATAATTATGCACTTTTTTAACAGTGTTCAATTTATCGATTGTGAACCAATAATCCTCAGCGCTTTGTTTGCTATCAGGTTCATCGCTAAACTCATCGTCAAAGCCCTCAACTATAGGTTTGTCATCTACTTCTGTTGCGATGGTTTTCTCATTGTCTTTAAATGTGATGATAATATCAAGCGGTGTAGTGCCGCCTAATTTTTGGTCAAGCACTTTCATACCTTTGTATATATCTGTATCTTTTTTAAAATAATCAATAAAACTATTCTCTACTATTAGTTGTTTTGCTCCGGTTATCGAAAACAATACAAAAACAACTGACAAAACTATTATAAGTGTTTTGTTGGTTGATACAAAAGATGCAATACTTGCAGTAAAAGTTTGTTTTTTGATAAATTTAGTTTGTTGTTTTTGAAAAAACAATAAAATGGTAGGAAATAAAATAAATGTGCTCAACAAAGAATATACAATACCAATACTCATTATAAATCCAAAGTTAGATATAGGCACGATACCACTAAATACAAGCGAGGTGAAACCGGCTATTGTAGTAATCACCACAAAAAACGATGGCTTTGACATAGCTTTAACAGTATCAAAAAGCAACTCTTTGTTTGGTTTGCGTGGATACAATTCTAACAATTCATTGTATTTGACTATCAAATGTATCACAAGTGATATATTCATAATAAGCTGCAAAGATATAAAATTTGATGACACTACGGTTATATCAAGTCCCATCATAGCCAATGTCCCAGATGTCAAAACAATAGAAACAAAACTTATAAAAAGTGGCAACACAACCCATCGTATTTGCCTAAACAAAAAATAAAGCACCACAACCAAAAGCACGGCAATCAAACCGCCAAATAGTCGCAAATCACTTTTTACGAACTCTACTAAATCATCGGCTATCATATTAACTCCGCCCAGCCTTAATTCACCGCTATTTTCATATGATTTCAAGATTGATCTGATTTTAGTTATGTTTTTGTGATTTTCATCTTTTAGATTGTTTAGATACTCTTTTTTAGACAGGGTGCTATTTTTATCGTATAGTTTATCTGCTTTTAAATTGACTACTATAGCTGTAGTGGTAAAATCTTCACTTACAAGTGCTTTTTTATACAAAGCTGAGTTCAAAAACTCCTGTTTTACCAAATCTTTATCTATATCGTGTGTCTCTATCGTTGGTATATCGTCTATGAGCTCTTTTATAGGACGAATTGGCGATTGTAAAAGTGGCACATTTAATATATTAGTTGTAGATGAAACTACATCTAAACTATTTAACTCACTACTTATTAAACTTATAGTCTCTAAACTTTTTTTATCAAGCAAGTAGCCTTTTGGCTTAAATGTGACGACCAATATAGATGGATTGGCAAATCTTTTTTGTATATCTTTGGTTAATACTAAGTCTTCGTCCTCTTCGAGCAAAAGAGAGTTTGCACTTGCGTCTATTTGCAAGTGTGTTGCTTGATACAAAAACCAGGCAAAAACAACTACGAACAATACGAACAAAAGTTTAGTGTATTTAAATAAAAAATTGTTGTATAGTTTATCTAACATAAATTTATCTATTGTTCTCTCATTTTATCCATAAGGTTATCTACAGCACCTCTATTTAATATAGCGCCAAACTGGGCTCTGTCAGATTTGATTATACTCACACCTTTGATGATGACATCATATACCAACCAGCTGTTTTTTCCTTTTTTATCTATGTCTGGTTTATAAAACTTAAAATCAACATCAAATGAATTTTTTGCGTTATCAACGATAGATGAATATATCACCACTTTGTTTGGCTTTAGTTGTTTTGTGAACTTTACATTCATATTTGAGTCAGTAAAGTTGTCAATTTTTGTTGAGTATGAACTTTGCATCTTCTTTTTATATAACTTGACAAACTCATTTTGTTGTGTTTCGTTAAGCTTTCGCCAATTTTTTCCCATACTTAACTTTGCCATCAGCTCAAAATCAAACATCTGTTCTGACGATTTGATTATATTGCTGTGTTTTTGTTCTTTTGATATTGTTTGGTCGTTCAATATCTTTATAGTGTTTTCAAAAGTGTTTTCAAACAACTCTTTGACCGTGTTTGTATCATCAGCAAACGACACACTAACCAACAACAAACCAACTAATACTATCTTGTTTATATTTATCAAAATTTTCATATTTATCCTTTTTAGCAATTTTATAAAATTACTTTTATTTTTGAACCTCATTATATCTAAATTGTTCGTATACATTCTTAAGAAATGGATATAGATATAAAGCATCCTTTTTCAGTTGTCTATACTGCTTCATTTTCACTGGCGATTCGTTTATAATTTTGAACAATCTTATAGCTACATATTGCTCATAATTTTTCACTATATCGTATTTTGGGTTTATAGGATCTATCTCAAAATCTACAAAATCGCCAAGAAGATCTCTAAAATTTGATGGTCCCAATAGTGGCACAACTATATGACAACCAGTGCCCACACCATAAAAACCCAAAGTTTGACCAAAATCTTCATTGTGCGTTTTCATATCAAACATAGTTTGTGCTGGTTTAAAAAACCCCAACAAACCAAAAGTGGTATTGATAGCAAAAGTTCCGGTCTCTTCGAGGCTTTTTCTAAATTTAAGCTGAAGCAGATTATTGATAACTCTTTTTGTATATAAAAGATTATAAAAAAAGTTGTCTATGCTAACTCTTATTTGTTTAGTTGTGATTGTTTCATATCCTTTAGATACAGGTGTGAGAACATTGATATAAAAACCATCGTTAAATGATGTGGCAACTTCGTTGTATCCGTCAAGCCACATACAGTTATTTTCTTTGTTCTCGTTGCTATTGTCATCATCAAATTCATCGCTGAACTCGTCGGCGAACTCATCTTGCTTGCTTTGGGTTTTTTGTGTTTTGTTTTCATCAAGCTTTTGTATATTGTTGTTTTGTTTTGTGTCGTTCATATTTGTTTGTTTGTTAGAGCACCCAGCAAACAACAAAACAACAACAAATATATATATATTAAATCTCATAATCCACTACAATAAAACTAAAATAACTTTATGCCTAATCAGCTACATTATCTGCAAAACTATTGTGCTGGGGTGTTGTATTTTCTATATAACCCATATTTACAGCTGCTTTGCTGATTTTTTTTCTTAGCAAATTTAACTTCATATTGTGGAGTTTTGAGTATTTTATGATCTCTATCTCCCTTTCGCTTTCGTTGTGAACTGTATATAGTCTTTTGATAAATGGCTTTGGAGTTTGTATAGATATATAATGAAAATAATTATCTCTACAGTCATTTGAGCAAAAAGCCTTGCTCATGGTTATCTTTTTTTTACAATACGGACAAAATGGCATATTATACTTCCTTGTGTCGGGCTTTTGTAGTGCCCTTTATATTTTTTTGGTATTATACCCAAAAAAACTGATTTTGTCAAATAAAATTAAAAAAAGAGAAAATATGTATAAATATATAGCTATATCAGGTGGTGGAACCGGCGGGCACTTAAGCATAGCAAAGATTATCATTGATAAATTTTATGGACTAAACTTCAAGGTCATATATATAGGTTCGACAAAAGGGGCAGATAAAACTTGGTTTGAAAATTATGAAAATATTGAAAAAGCATATTTTTTGCCTACAACTGGAGTAGTTGATAAAAATATCTTTGGAAAAATGAAAGCTATGGTAAATATATTGAAACAAACATCAAAAGCTATAAATATACTCAAAACTCACAACATATCAAAGGTCATAAGCGTAGGAGGGTTTAGTGCGGCACCTGCTTCATTTGCGACAATAGTATCAAGAAAACAACTTTTTATACATGAACAAAACTCAGTTATGGGTATGTTAAATCGGCTTTGCAAACCATTTGCAAAAGAGGTATTTGGAAGTTATGACAATGCCACATACAAAATAGACTACCCAGTAAATCAAATATATTTTAAGCTCCAAAGAAAACGAAAATATATAAAACATATTATATTTCTCGGTGGCTCTCAAGGAAGTGTAGCTATAAACAATTTCGCTTTAAAAGTAGCACCAATACTGCACAAAAATGACATAAAAATATCGCACCAAACAGGCGAAAAACATACAGAAAATATAAAACAAAGTTATGAAAACATTGGTATCAAGGTTGATTGTTTTGGATTTACAGATAAGTTGTTTGATAAACTTGAAAAAAGCGATATGGCAGTATGCCGTGCAGGAGCAGGCACTGTTTGGGAACTATGTGCTATGGGTTTGCCAGCTATATTTTTGCCGTATCCTTATGCTGCTTCAAATCACCAATGGTCCAATGCAAAGTTTCTAAAAGATATAAAAGCATGTGAGATTGTAGATGAAAAAAACATAACACAAGATATACTTATGAAGTTCATAACTAATTTTAAACAAAAACAAAGCACTCTTATGACACAACAAATATCGCCAAACCAAACAGACAAAATCATAAAAAGTATATTGGTATGACGATAATAGACTCAATCATACTTGGTATAGTCGAGGGTTTGACTGAATTTTTGCCTATATCATCGACTGCGCATTTGATATTAACTGCAAATTTTTTAGGTTTGGAGCCAAATATGTCTCTCAAGGCATTTGAAACTATAATTCAACTTGGTGCTATAGTCGCTGTGGTATTTATATATAAAGACAGAATACTATTTGATGTATCATCAAAGAAAAGTTATAACACTACGATGAAACTATGGCTTAAACTTTGTTTGGCTTTTGTGCCTACTGGGTTGGTTGGGTTGTTTTTTTATTCGTTTATCAAAGAGTTGTTTAATTTTCAAGCATCGTTATATTTTATGGCTGCAACTGGTGTGGCTTTTTTGATAATCGAGTGGCTTCATGATGAAAAAGCACACCACATAAAAGACATAAATAAAACATCGTATATCAAGTCTGTATTGATAGGTTGCTTTCAAGTTATATCGCTACTTCCTGGAGTTTCAAGGTCAGGGGCAACTATCATGGGCGGTATGCTTTTGGGTTTGAAGCGAAAAACTGCTGTTGAGTTTTCATTTTTATTGGCTATTCCTACTATGCTTGTAGCAACTGTTTATGAGCTATATAAAGGATATGGTGTTTTCAAATACGATGAGATGTTTTTAATCGGTGTCGGTTTTTTTGTATCTTTTGTGTCCTCTTATGTTGCTGTTAAGTGGTTTTTGAAGTTTATAGAAAAATACAGTTTTGTTCCTTTTGGTATATATCTCATAGTTTCATCTTTGGTTTTATTTTTTGTGCTATAAGATGTCACAATACACTACGATAATATGATATTTTTAAAAAAAGAACTCAAAACAAATAGGAACCCCGCAACTACTTATCAGAGAAATTCGCCTTGTGAACCACTACCGCTTTTCTGGTCGGGGCAAAAATTTCAATAATATATAACTATAAACAACCTAACATACCTTGCTAATTCTACATATAGCCCCAGACAAGTCAGGGGTTCCGGGATGAGCGACGAGGCAGGAGTGACGAGAGACGATATGAACTATGGTATTTTTAAAAATAACTCAAAACAACTCACAATCACAAAACTTGTCTAATACCGATACTTAAGGTCAATTCTCCCCAAACCTTAAAGTTAGCTAAAATTCAGCAAACTTTAAGGTTGGTAGGATATAATGCGAATAAAAAGGAAAAAGATGAAATTCACAAAGATGAAAAACAAAGCCGATATCCAAAGGTCTTGGGTGCTCATAGATGCCAAAGACCAGATATTTGGTAGACTCATAACCAAAGTCGCTACGATACTAAGAGGCAAAGACAAAGTATATTGGACACCTACTATTGATTGTGGTGATTATGTCGTCATAATTAATGCTTCACAAGCAAAATTTACAGGCAACAAAATGGAAGCAAAAAACTACTATACTCACTCAGGCCATTTTGGCAGTACAAAAACTCACAAGATGAGCGATATGCTAGAAAATTCACCAGAAAAATTGTATAAGTTGGCAACCAGAGGTATGTTACCAAAAACAAAACTTGGCAAAGAGATTATAAAAAAACTAAAAGTATACAAAGGTGACACACACCCACATACAGCACAAATAAAGGAACTATAATATGGCAAAAGTTTATGCAACAGGAAGAAGAAAAACATCAGTGGCAAAAGTATGGTTAGAAGCTGGCAAAGGTGAGATAACTATAAACAACTTAAGTTTAGACCATTGGTTAGGCGGGCATGAAGCTATCAAAAAAAGAGTCAAACAGCCACTTGAGGTATCAAAACAATTAAGCTCGGTCAATATCAAAGCTACTACGCTTGGAGGTGGGTATTCGGCACAAGCAGATGCAGTGCGACATGGTATCAGCAGAGCATTGGTAAATTTTGATGAGCAGTTTAGAGCTGTGCTTAAACCATATGGACTTCTCACACGAGACGCAAGATGTGTAGAGAGAAAAAAATATGGGCGAAAAAAGGCGAGAAGAAGCGGACAGTTCTCTAAAAGATAATTTTTCTGGATTTTTATGTATAAGGTTTTCTTGATTTGTTTGCTTGTCGTAGGTTCAAACTCACAAACTTTGAACTTAAGTTTGTCATCAAATCCGAGCAGAATAAATCCAATACTCTCAACAGATAGCGCAAGCAGTGAGATAAGTGGCTGGATATTTAATGGTTTGTTCAAATACGATAAAAATGGCGACATTATAAACGATTTAGCTTCAAGCTACTATTTTGAAAACAATACAACACTTATAATCAATCTAAAAAAGGGTGTGTTGTGGCATGACGATAAACCATTTGGTGCTAAAGATGTATTGTTTACATACAATCAAATCCAAAATCCGAAAGTTTTCACACCTTTGAAATCATCGTTTGAGTTTGTAAAGTCGGTGAAAATTATAAACAACACCACTATAAAAATAACATACAAAGAACCGTATTTTAAAAGTTTGCATATATGGATGACTGGTATGCTACCTAAACATATACTACAACACGAGCCAGATATTATGACATCAAACTTTAACAAACAACCAGTTGGCACAGGTGCCTATACCATAAATAAGTTTATAACTTCGCAAGACATAACTTTGAAAAAATTTGATAAATATTTTGGCGACAAACCAAAAATAGACACGATATCTTACAAATATCTACCAGATATCAATACAGCTTTTTTTGCACTGAAGCAACAATCTATCGATATAGGTAGCTTGACACCTCTTCAAATTGATAGGCAAATATCAAAAAAATTTAGAGAAAATTTCCAAATAGTTCAAAAACAAAGTTTTAGCTATACTTATATGGGATTAAACCTACAAAATAAAAAATTTCAAAACAAAAACATAAGAGAGGCTATAAGCTTAAGTATAAATAAACAAGAGCTTGTAGATATACTATTTTTTGGTTATGGGGAAGTTTGTCATGGACCATTTTTGCCAAATAGTTTTGCCTTTAACAATAAAATCAAATCAAACAAACAAAATATCAATAAAGCCAAACAACTTCTAAAAAAGGCTGGATACGATGAAAAAAATCCGCTAGTTTTTACGACTATTACTAACTCAAACAACCCTACAAGAGTATATGCGACACAAATCATCCAGCACCAACTTCAAAAAGCTGGCATAAAGATGAACATACGAGTGCTTGAATGGCAGGCATTTTTGAACACTGTTGTGTTGCCTAAAAATTTTGAGGCAGTTGTGTTGGGTTGGGGGCTGTCGCTTATGCCAGATGCCAAACCTCTATGGCACAGTAGCAGTAGCAAAAAAGGGGGCTTCAACTTTGTGGGATATGACAACAAAAAGGTTGACAAGCTTATAGAAAGTTCTGCAAAATTGATAGACAAAAAGAAGTTGTCAAAAGCATACAAAGAGATGTTTAAGCTTATAGCTTATGATATTCCTTATATATTTTTATATATACCAAATAGCATAACTGCAATAAACAAAAATATCAAAAATATCAAACCTGCATTTACAGGAGTTTGGCACAATCAGCACCAATGGGAGAAAATAAAATGATAAACGATATAGATAAGTTAAAAAACGAAATAAAAAAAACAATAGTAGGACACGATGAACTAATCGATGGTATGCTTATAGCTTTGATTAGCGGTGGGCATATATTGGTAGAAGGGGTGCCGGGGGTTGCTAAAACTACTGCTGTAAAATCATTGTGCAAAGCTATCAAACTAAATTTTAAAAGAATTCAATTTACTCCTGATTTGTTGCCAAGTGATATAATAGGCCATGAGATACTTGATATGAAAAACAATAACTTCAAAGTCAAACAAGGACCTATTTTCACCAATATGTTATTGTGCGATGAGATAAATAGAGCAGGAGCCAAAGTCCAAAGTGCCCTACTCGAAGCTATGGCAGAAAATCAAGTTACTATTGGTGAGAGTAGTTTTAAACTTCAACAGCCGTTTATGGTCATGGCTACATCAAATCCAATAGAGCAAGATGGCACATACGAACTACCAGAAGCTTCACTTGATAGGTTTATGCTCAAATTAAAAGTTGATTATAACACCATAAGTGAAGAGTTTGAAATAGTTCAAAAGGTAGTCAAAAAAGATTTTGGCAAAACCCAAGCTATATTAGATACAACCAAGCTACAACACCTACAAAATATGATAGAAGACATACATATAGACGATGAGCTTATCAAGTATATAGTCAAGATAGTATTTGCTACAAGGCAGCCAGAAAATTTTGAACTTAGTAGTATCAAAAAATATATTGAGTTTGGAGCAAGTCCTAGGGGGACTATATCGTTGTTTAAAGCTTCAAAAGCATTTGCTTTGTTAAATAAAAAGCAGTTTGTGACACCTTATCATATATCACAAATGGCATATATGACTTTAAGACATAGAATACGATTAAGTTATGAAGCAGTTGCCGATGATATAGATAGCGACTACATAATCAAAAAAATTCTAAACAAAATTCCTACTCCGTGACAAAAAAAAATATCATAAAACTAAAAACCTCAAAAGCAGTATTTTCAAATATTAGTGGTTCGCACAACTCTATGATTAGTGGCGATGGTTTGGATTTTAAAGATATACGACAATACAATACAAGTGATGATATTCGTCATATAAACTGGAGTGTTACCTCAAGAACAAACGAAGTAGCCATAAATATATTCAATGAAACAAAACAACTTGATGTCTCTTTGATATACCTGAACAGTTCTTCTATGCAGTTTGGTTCAAATATTGCAAAATTTGATATAGTTTATGATTGTGTGGCTATTTTGGGTTTGAGTTTGTTTAAATCAAACGATAGTTTGACAACTATTTTTTACAATCAAGGTGAAAATAAATTTTATCATAAAACAACCGACAGAAGAGTTTTGCCAAATATACTGAAAGATATCGAAACACTAAATAAAAAAGATATAAACAACAACCTACAAACATATCTTATGAACAAAATCAAAAAAAGAACACTCATGGTAATAGTCGGAGATTTTTTGCAGCCAATTGAGCTAAAACTTCTTTCAAAAAAACATGACCTTCGTGTGATAATAGTTCGAGACAAACTTGAAGAGCAACTTAAATTCACAGGTGAGTTAAATTTTCAACAATTTTCAACAAACAGTTTGTTGTCTACAAATATCGACACAAAGGCTATACACCAATACAATAAGCATATGAAAAAACATGATGATTCTCTTGTGAGATATTTCAAAAAAAATAAAATCAAACATCAAAAAATTTATACTTATGACAATGTATTAAAAAAACTTCAAAAGTTTTTTCAATGAGTTTAGAAAATTTACGAGATATAAAAGATTTTGAATATCTTGCCATAAGTTGGCATATCTATTTGACTATTGGTAGTATCGTGCTTTTGTTTTTGATAACAATAGTAGCTATAGTTTTATACAAAAAAAGAAAGAAAAAAACCCAAAACATAATTCAAAAAGCCACAACACTACTAAAACATTTAAGTTTTGATGCCGACGATAAAAAGCTTATATACAGCTTCACTATATATAGTAAAATAATATCAAACAAACAAGATGAAAACTTAAACAGCATTTTAAAACTATTACAACCATATAAATACAAAAAACAAAACTTGAAACTAAGTGAAGATATAAAAACCAAGATGAAAAAATATATAATGAGTGTCTCTTGAGTTTGTTGTATCCTTGGGTTTTAGCACTATTGCCTATATATGTGCTGTGTATCAAATTTTGCAAACCAACGCGACAAACAATAAAGTTCTCAAATACTAAAGTTTTGCAGCAAATCACAAAACAAAAAAACATAACTGCTGAGATTTTGAAGTTTTTAATTGTAGTTTGCATGGTCGCAGCTTTAAGCTCACCTGTCAAAAAACACACTATAATGTTCGACAATACAAAGGGTTATGAGATATCTTTGATATTTGACATAAGTGGTAGTATGCTTGAGGCAGATAAATTTGACATAAGCAAAAAAATAGTCCAAGAGTTCATAACTACAAGATCAAATGATGCTATAGCATTAAGCATATTTGCTGACTTTGCTTACATAGCATCGCCACTAACATACGACACCAAATCCATAATCAAACTACTTGAGTATCTTGAAGTAGGAGTAGCAGGCAAAAGAAAGACAGCTTTGTATGAAGCTATTTTTCTAAGTTCAAATCTATTTAAAAACAGCAAATCAAAAAATAAAATAGCTATAGTTCTAACCGATGGTTACGATACTGCAAAAACTGTGCCACTACAAGTAGCCATAGATAAAGCAAAAGATTTAGATATAAAAGTTTATTGTGTTGGGGTAGGAAATGAACGCGATTATGATGCAAGTGTATTAGAATATATATCAAAACAAACTGGTGCAAAATTTTTTCAAGCTAACTCAAAAAAGAAACTTGAAGATATTTACGAGACAATAGGAAAACTTGAAAAAAGTAAAATCAAATCAAATAAATACATAAAGTATCAGTATTTTTATATCTATTTTATGCTTGTTGCTTTTGTATTTAGTTTGATTTTGATGACGATAAGGAGATAAAATGCTAACACACATAAACAAACAAAACAGACCAAAGATGGTAGATGTAACAGATAAAAATGATACAAACAGAGTTGCAATAGCCAGTGGAGTTATCACTATGAGTAGCGAAGCATTAAATATAGTTTTGCAAAATAGAAATAAAAAAGGCCCAGTATTGCAAACTGCTATTGTAGCGGCTATCCAAGCATCTAAACAAACATCTACTTTGATACCGATGTGTCATCCGCTTATGCTGACATCTATAAACTGTGATATAGATGAATTGGAGTGTGGCTTCAAGCTAACAGTAGAAGCTAAACTTAAAGGAAAAACAGGTGTAGAGATGGAAGCTTTGACTGGTGTTAGTGTTGGTTTGCTGACTATTTATGATATGGTAAAAGCAGTTGATAAAACTATGGTCATAAAAGATATCAAGCTTTTGCAAAAAAGTGGAGGAAAAAGTGGGTTATACGAACTTGACATGTCAAAAACTTGAGCTGAATTATCCTTGCGTATGGAAATACAAACTAATCATAAAAAGTGATGCAAATATACAAACTATTATAAAACAAACTATATCAAATAGAAAACACAAAGGCTTGACAACAAACAAAAGCTCAAAAGGTAAATTTGTTTCTTATCTTGTTGAAACACAAGTGCAAGACGAAGAGGATAGACTAAATTTACACAGAATATTTAGCAATCACAAAGATATAAAGATGATCATATGATAGGCATAGACATAATCAAAATAAGTAGAATAGAAAAATTTATAGAAAAAAACCAAAAAAAAGCTTTAGACAAATTTCTAAGTCCCAAAGAGATAAAACTATCAAAAAGTAGCATATCTACTATCGCTGGATTTTGGTGTGCCAAAGAAGCTGCTTCAAAAGCTTTAGGCACTGGTATTGGTTCGATTTGTGGATTTAAGGATATTAAGCTTAACAAAACAAAACGAGGGCAACCAACTATCAAATACAAAAAACATATAAGAAAAAAGTTTAATATCAAACACTCAAATATATCAATATCTCACGATAGTGGTTTTGTCATAGCAGTAGTGGCAAATGCTTAAAACTATTTTAAACAAACTTATATATCTATGTGTGATGTTATTTATCATATCGGCGATATCTTTTGTGGCTATTCATCTATCGCCAAATAGTTTTTTTGCTTCTGGTGCATTAAATCCTAATATCACAAAAGAATCTGTAGAGTTATTGAAAAGCATATATGGTTTGGACAAACCACTTTATGTGCAATTTTTTTCTTGGTTTAAAGCTATTGTATCACTTGATTTTGGCATAAGCTTCTCTAGTGGTGCCTTTGTAAAAGATGAGATATTGAGCAGATTGCCAATAACTATGACTATAAACTTAATATCTATGTTTTTAGTATTTGTTTTGGCATTTTATTTTGGTATAAAATCTGCTTTGAAACAAAACAAAACTATAGACAAGGTTGTTTCACAATTATCAATTTTGAGTTTTTGTTTACCTTCGTTTTATTTGGGTTTGATATTTATATATATATTTAGTATATATTTTGAGCTTCTACCTTTGTCTGGTATAAGTAGCGATAACAATTTAACTGGTATCAAATATATTGTGGATACTGCTTGGCATTTGATCATGCCTATATCTATCATGGTTATAGGTGGTTTTGGTGCTATGACAATATATATAAGACAACTTACGATAAAGATACTAAATCAAGATTATATATTTTTTGCAAAATCAAGACAGCTATCAAGCCGCCAGATAATGACAAACTATATCTCACCAAATCTGTATGCACCTGTTATAACTATGTTGGGTCTTTCGCTTCCTGGTATCATAGGAGGGTCTGTGATACTTGAAACTATATTTTCTATAGATGGTATGGGTATGTTGTTTTTTCAAGCTGCTTTGAGTCGTGATTATCCTGTGATTATGGGAATATTGATTATCGGTGCATTTTTGACTATTTTAGGCAATATGATAGCAGATGTTGTATTGCTCAAACTCAATCCTTATGCTAAAAATTAAGCTATGTTTCTATAGGAGCACTTACTGTGAAATGTTGTTTAAGGTTAATATAGTATAATATCATCATAAGACAAACAAAAGGAGTATCATGAAAAATACAATCATAGGTATGGTTATAGGTATAGTTATAATAGTAGGCGGTTATTTCGCATATGGATTTATCAAAAATATAGGCAATATAAACACAAGCAGTTTACCAAAATATAGCGTAGAGTATGACAAAGATGCAAACCCTCACAAAGACTTGAAAACTGCTATGGACAAAGCTAAAAAATCAGGCAAAAATATACTACTCATAGCAGGTGGGAGTTGGTGTCATTGGTGTGGTGCTATGGATAGTTTTCTAAAAGAACACAATGACTTACAAAATAGTTTTTATGGTGATTTTGAAGTTCTTAAAGTTTATTATGGCAATGGCATAAACAAAGATGGCCAAAGCTTATTGAAACAACTACCAGTGCTTGAAGGGACTCCGCATTTTTATGTATTAAATAGCGACGCAAAACTCCTCAAAAGTTTTGGCACTGTAAGTATAGAACAAGGCAATAGTTACAACAAAAAGAAGTTTTTTGAGTTTATAAAACAACACAAAGATATCAAAAAATAATTGAATCAGCTTACAGTATCGCAAGCAAACCATCAAATCAAAGGATTGCTTGACACAACCTTTTCAGATATCTATATCAAAGGTGAAATTGGAAACTTAACCGTTGCTTCAAGTGGGCATATTTATTTTTCTATAAAAGACGATAAATCAAGTTTAAGTTGTGTTATGTTTCGTGGCAATACCAACAAACTGAAGTTCAAGCTTGAAGTTGGTTTGACGATAATCATATACGGAAGTGTTACTGTGTATGTTCCAAGAGGAGCGTATCAGCTTATATGCAAATCAATTGAACCCGATGGCATAGGTGGACTTAATTTAGCGTTAGAACAACTAAAAACAAAACTTCAAAGTATGGGTTATTTTGATACAAAAAAGAAAAAACAAATACCAAAATTTGTAGACAAGATGTATCTGCTGACATCAAATAGTGGTGCAGTGATAGAAGATATGAAAAAAGTTGCGTATCATAGATGGCCGCTGGTTAAAATAGTTCTCATACCAACTATCGTGCAAGGCAAGCAGGCAAAAGATACGATAGTTGAAAATATTATTTTAGCTGATAAACTATCTACACAAGACTTGTCAAATGACATTACAAGTGTGATAGTGTTAGCAAGAGGTGGAGGAAGTTTGGAGGATTTGTGGTGCTTCAATGAAGAGGATGTTGCCAAGGCTATATATATGTGCCAAACCGTTACGATAAGTGCGATAGGACACGAAACAGATTGGACTATATGCGATATGGTGTGCGACAAAAGAGCATCTACACCATCAAGTGCTATGGAGATTGTGTTAAATGATCAAAATGAGTATATGTTATATTTTGATGATATTACAAATAGTCTCAACTACCACTTAAAATCAAAACTACAAACATCACAACATAGCTTAAATCATATCAAAGAGTTGTTGTCATCTTTTTCTATCAAAGAAAAAATTGAAACAAACCAACAGAATATAAAAGTTATAATACAAACTCTAAATCAAACTTTGTATCATACTATATTTATAAAACAAAATGAGATAAAAAACATACTTGAAAGTTTGACAAATATAAACCCGAGAGATAAAAAATTTGACGATGTTATCAAGCTTGTGAAAAACGAACAAACTATAAGTATAGATAAATTAAAGATTTATGATGATATAGTTTTGCAGTCAAACAAACTACAAGTATTTTCAAAAGTCTCAAAAATCAAGAAGATTTAGGGCGAAATATTTTTATCTTCGTTTCATCACAATTTATATAATTTCCACCAATTAAATCAATACAATAAGGCACAGCTGGAAACACAACATCAAGGCACTCCTTTATGGATTTTGGCTTTCCGGGTAGGTTGATTATCAAGCTTGAGCCTCTCGTACCTGCTGTTTGGCGAGACAGTATGGCAGTTGGTACATATTGTAGCGAAGTTGAACGCATAAGCTCACCAAAACCAGGAAGTATTTTCTCGCATACATTTAAGGTAGCTTCAGTAGTCACATCGCGTTTTGCTGGGCCTGTGCCACCAGTGGTGACTATCAAATCGCAGCCAATATTATCAGCCATATCTAAAAGAGTTTTTTCTATCGTTGTTTGCTCATCTTCTATAACTTCATAATAGTATTGTATATCATTTGTCACAAAACTATCGATACACTGCTTGATAGCCTTGCCACTAATATCTTCGTATGTACCACGACTTGCTCTATCGCTTGTGGTTATTATGCCTATGTTTATCATATTTATCCTTTGTGTGATTGTATCAAATTTTGATAAACTTTCAAAAGTATTAGAAGTAGTAGCTATAACTCAAAAGATACTCTTCGTCATTTTTTTTGTCGTAACTAAATATCAGTGCACTATTTGTAGATAGTGGCTTATTTATAAAAACATTTAATATATTGTGATATTGTTTCTCTTTTCTATAACTATATTTTGCTCCAATTTTAATATCTTGATTGATATAAATAACTCCGTTTTCCAATTGTAGTGCTCTTTGGTCTTTGCCTATAGATACAATCGGGCTAATCATAGCGTAGTATTTTAGATTGTTGTTTATGTTATAGGATTTTCCAATTCCAAGCTTGAGATTATAGTGTCTTTTGCTATTTTCAAGAAATTTGCTACTATAATCAACTTGGACCTCCCATGATATTTTAGGAAATAGTTTGGTTGAGTTAGCATATGATTTGATATCCAAGATATTAAATCGTTTTATGTATTGGTTTTCTTCATTTAAGACATAATCAATCGCAAAATAATTGATATAACCATTGTCCAAAGTTGTTTCAAAATCTTTTATATTGTGATAAGCACTACTATATGACAACATCAAACTGTTCTTTTTGTTTGCTTTTAGTGCAGATATTTTTATATTTTTTGCCCTGTGGTTGTCTAAAATATTGTCTCTTTTTATGATGATACTGTTTTTTATAGTGGCTTCTTTTGCTCTCATTCTAAGTAGTTTCATATATTGGCTGATGTATTTTTTCTTTTGTATATTTTTTTTTAGGTAGTTGTATCTTACATATCTTATTTTTGTATCAAGAAGTGATGATTTGTTTTTTATATTTTCTTTATTGTTTCGGAATAATTCGGTGAAATTGTTGTCAAGCAATATATCTTTTTCAAAATCACTTAAAGTATTGTCGTATACGAAGTTGATCTCATCGTGCATGGATGGTCTAAAATTATTAAATGTTATCAAATTTTGTTTTTTCAACAATCTTAGTGTTTCCACAGGCGTAACCTCCACAGCAAATTTATCTGTGAGTGATAGTTTGTTTTTAGATACTTGTATCAACCACAATATCTGATAAGAGCAATTTTTATTTATAAACAAATATGGTTTTGG
>Ga0164315_10000398_pt1 | contig 29947 bp, 24 predicted proteins | sample GuaBasSedimGuay6_FD_113737 | JGI IMG/M metagenome (GOLD analysis project Ga0164315, IMG submission 113737) | Subseafloor sediment microbial communities from Guaymas Basin, Gulf of California, Mexico - Guay6, Core 4569-2, 0-3 cm | ecosystem: Environmental > Aquatic > Marine > Hydrothermal vents... | reverse complement strand
TCACTCCTGAGAACCGGAACAACGAAGGTTTGTACCAGGTTTTCCAGGATAATTTTCCCATTACCGACACAAGAAACAATTTTGTACTGGAGTTTCTCGATTATACCGTCGATCCACCTCGTTATTCAATTGACGAGTGCATCGAGAGGGGACTAACTTTCAGTGTACCTCTGAAGGCAAAGTTGAAACTCTATTGCACAGATCCTGAACACGAAGATTTTGATACTGTCATCCAGGATGTATACCTGGGAACAATTCCCTATATGACCGAAAGGGGTGTTTTCATAATCAATGGGGCCGAAAGGGTGGTTGTAAGCCAGCTGCACCGTTCGCCCGGTGTATTCTTCGGACAGAGTGTCCATGCTAATGGAACCAAGCTCTACTCCGCCAGGATTATTCCGTTCAAAGGATCATGGATCGAATTTGCTACAGACATCAACAATGTGATGTATGCATATATCGATCGTAAAAAGAAATTACCTGTCACCACACTGCTCAGGGCCATTGGTTATGAAAGTGATAAAGATGTGCTGGAGATTTTCGGACTGGCCGATGAGGTGAAGGTAAGTAAAACCGGTCTCAAGAAACTGGTGGGCCGAACACTTGCCGCCAGGGTTCTGAAGAGCTGGATCGAGGATTTTGTAGATGAAGATACCGGTGAGGTAGTCTCCATTGAGCGAAACGAGGTGATCATTGACAGGGAGACTGTTCTTGAGACCGATCATATCGAAGAGATTATCGATTCGGGAGCCAAGACCATCCTTCTACATAAGGATGTACCCAATATCAATGACTTTGCTATTATTTACAATACGCTTCAGAAGGACCCATGTAACTCTGAGAAAGAGGCGGTGATGCATATCTACAGGCAGTTAAGGAACGCCGAACCACCTGACGAGACTACTGCCAGGGATGTGATCGATAAGTTGTTCTTCTCAGACAAGCGTTATGACCTGGGTGAGGTTGGCCGTTACAGGCTCAACAAGAAACTGGGTCTCAACACAGATGTGGAGCAAAGGGTGCTGACACGTGAAGACATTATCCAGATTATCAAATACCTCATTGAGCTGATCAACTCCAAGACCGATGTAGATGATATTGACCACCTGAGTAACAGGAGGGTACGTACCGTTGGAGAGCAGTTGATGAACCAGTTCAGCGTTGGACTTGCCAGGATGGCAAGAACTATACGTGAAAGAATGAATGTGCGGGACAACGAGGTGTTTACACCAACCGACCTGATCAACTCGAAGACACTCTCTTCAGTGATCAATTCCTTCTTTGGAACCAACCAGCTGAGTCAGTTCATGGACCAGACCAATCCACTGGCTGAGATGACCCACAAGCGTCGTATGTCGGCTCTCGGTCCAGGCGGTCTGAGTCGTGAGCGTGCCGGTTTCGAGGTTCGTGACGTACACTATACACACTATGGAAGGCTTTGTCCAATCGAGACCCCTGAAGGTCCCAACATTGGACTGATTTCCTCTCTCTGTGTATTTGCACGTATCAGCGACCTTGGTTTTATTGAGACGCCCTACAGGAAAACAGTAGGAGGGAAGGTAGAGCTTGCAAATAAGGGTATTGTTTACCTGAGCGCAGAAGAAGAAGAAGACAAATTGATTGCACAGGCCAATGCACCGCTGAATCCGGATGGTACCTTTGTGAATCCCAAGGTGAAAGCCAGGTATGAAGCGGACTATCCGCTGGCAGAGAAGGACGACGTAGTGTTGATGGACGTAGCTCCCAACCAGATCGCTTCCATTGCTGCTTCCCTGATTCCCTTCCTGGAGCACGATGATGCCAACAGGGCTTTGATGGGATCCAATATGATGCGTCAGGCGGTTCCACTGATCTATCCTGAAGCTCCAATAGTGGGGACAGGTATCGAGCTGAATGTGGTTCGCGATTCAAGATTGCAGGTAAGGGCAGAGGAGAATGGTGTTGTTGAGTTTGTGGATGCCAATGAAATTGTGGTTCGCTACGAACACAGTGAAGAGGAACGTTTTGTGAGGTTTGACGATGATATGAAGCGCTACAAACTTCCCAAATTCAGGAAGACCAACCAGAATACCTGTGTTAGCCTGAATCCCATTGTTCGAAAGAACCAGAGATTGAAAAAAGGTGATATCATGACACAGGGTTACGCCACCCAGCAGGGAGAGCTGGCCCTTGGGCGGAACCTGATGGTGGCCTTTATGCCCTGGAAAGGATACAACTTTGAGGATGCCATCGTGGTATCGGAGCGACTGGTAAGAGAAGATGTCTTTACTTCTATTCACGTGGATGAGTACCTCCTTGAGGTGCGTGATACCAAGCGTGGATTGGAAGAACTGACCTCTGATATTCCAAACGTCAGTGAAGAGGCCACCAAGAACCTGGATGAAAATGGTTTGATCCGGATTGGTGCGGAGGTAACTCCGGGTGATATTCTTATCGGTAAGATCACTCCCAAGGGTGAATCAGATCCTTCTCCGGAAGAGAAATTGCTCAGGGCCATCTTCGGTGATAAGGCAGGTGATGTAAAAGATGCATCCCTGAAAGCAGGACCATCACTCGTTGGAGTGGTAATTGACAAGAAGCTGTTCTCCCGTACCATGAAGGAGCGCAAGTCTCGTCCCGCTACCAAACAGATCCTTGAGAAGATCGATGATACCTATCAGAAGGATATAGCAGATATCAGGGCCCAGTTGATTGAGAAGCTTTTCGAACTGGTGAACGGAAAAACCTCACAGGGTGTGAAGGACTTCCTGAATATTGATATCATTCCAAAGGGAACCAAGTTTACCCAGAAGCAACTGCAGGAACTTGATTTCCCCAAGCTGAATCCTTTGAAGTGGACTACGGATAAGCATAAGAATGACCTGATCCGTGACCTGCTCCATAACTATATTATCAAGTTTAAGGAGATCGACAGTCTCTATAAGAGGAAGAAGCATAGCATTACCAGTGGTGATGAATTGCCAACAGGCATTATTCAGCTTGCCAAGGTATATGTGGCCAAGAAGCGTAAGCTAACCGTGGGTGATAAGATGGCTGGACGACATGGGAACAAGGGTATTGTTGCCAAGATTGTTCGTTCGGAAGACATGCCATTCCTTGCAGATGGAACTCCTGTGGATATCGTATTGAATCCGCTGGGTGTGCCTTCCAGGATGAACCTGGGACAGATCTATGAGACTGTACTGGGATGGGCCGGTCTGAAGCTGGACAAGAAGTTTGCAACTCCCATCTTTGATGGAGCCAAGATCGATCAGATCAACGAGCTGACCGATGAAGCGGGTGTTCCCAGATACGGTAAGACCTTCTTGTATGATGGTGGTACCGGTGAGCGTTTTGACCAGCCGGCTACAGTAGGTGTGATTTACATGCTGAAACTGGGGCATATGGTGGAAGACAAGATGCACGCCAGGAGTATCGGACCTTACTCACTGATTACGCAGCAGCCATTGGGTGGTAAAGCCCAGTTTGGTGGACAGCGTTTTGGTGAAATGGAGGTCTGGGCACTGGAGGCCTTTGGCGCTGCCAATATTCTGCAGGAAATCCTGACTGTGAAGTCGGATGATGTAATCGGAAGGGCGAAAGCCTATGAAGCCATTGTGAAAGGCGAACCGATGCCAATGCCCGGTATACCGGAGTCATTGAACGTGCTGCTCCATGAGCTGCGTGGTCTTGGACTCAGCGTGAACTTAGTATAATCTGCTATTACGGGCAAAGACCCGGTCAGCTTAAGTTTTAGAAACGTATTAATACAATATTATATGTCATTCAGGAAAGACACCAAAGTAAAAAGCAGCAATTTTACCAAGATTTCCATAGGATTGGCTTCTCCAGAAGAGATTCTGGAGAGATCCAGTGGGGAAGTCCTCAAGCCTGAAACCATCAACTACCGGACTTATAAGCCGGAAAGAGATGGTCTGTTCTGCGAAAGGATTTTTGGTCCGGTAAAAGATTACGAGTGTCATTGTGGTAAATACAAGCGGATCCGTTACAAGGGTATCGTATGTGACCGTTGTGGAGTTGAGGTGACCGAGAAGAAGGTACGCCGTGAGCGGATGGGTCATATTTCACTGGTGGTGCCGGTGGCCCATATCTGGTATTTCCGTTCATTACCAAACAAAATCGGCTACCTGCTGGGACTGCCTACCAAGAAACTTGATTCCATTATCTACTATGAAAGATACGTGGTGATCAACGCGGGTATCAAGCAGGCCGATGGTGTGAATTACCTTGATTTCTTAACAGAAGATGAATATCTCGATATCCTGGCCAGTTTGCCCAAGGAGAATCAGTTGCTGGAGGATGACCATCCCGACAAGTTCATTGCCGGTATGGGTGCCGAAGGACTGCATGCGCTGCTCGGAAGGCTGGACCTGGACGAACTTTCATACTCTTTGAGGCACAAAGCCAGTACCGAAACTTCTCAACAGCGTAAAAATGAAGCGCTGAAGAGGTTACAGGTTGTAGAAGCTTTCCGTGCATCCAAAGGTATCAACCGTCCGGAGTGGATGATTGTGAAGGTAGTACCTGTGATTCCGCCGGAACTGAGGCCTCTGGTGCCCCTGGATGGTGGAAGATTTGCTACTTCCGACCTGAACGATCTTTACCGCAGGGTAATTATCCGTAACAATCGTCTGAAGCGACTGATCGAGATCAAAGCTCCCGAGGTAATCCTCCGTAACGAAAAACGGATGTTGCAGGAAGCTGTTGATTCACTTTTTGATAACTCAAGGAAGGCAAATGCGGTTAAGACCGATGCTAACCGCCCGCTTAAATCACTGTCTGACAGTCTGAAAGGTAAGCAGGGACGTTTCCGTCAGAACCTGCTTGGTAAGCGGGTTGACTATTCGGCACGTTCGGTTATTGTTGTAGGTCCGGAACTTGCTCTTCATGAGTGCGGTCTTCCGAAAGATATGGCTGCAGAGCTTTACAAACCATTTATCATTCGTAAACTGATTGAGCGTGGTATTGTGAAGACTGTGAAATCGGCCAAGAAGATTGTGGACCGTAAGGATCCCGTTGTATGGGACATCCTTGAAAACGTACTTAAGGGGCATCCAGTATTGCTGAACCGTGCGCCAACACTGCACAGACTTGGTATCCAGGCCTTCCAGCCAAAACTGATTGAAGGAAAGGCTATCCAGCTTCACCCCTTGGTATGTACTGCTTTCAATGCTGACTTTGATGGTGACCAGATGGCCGTGCACCTTCCTCTTGGAAATGCTGCTGTTCTGGAAGCCCAGATTCTGATGCTTGCTTCCCACAATATCCTGAACCCTGCCAACGGGGCGCCGATTGCTGTTCCTTCGCAGGACATGGTATTGGGACTCTATTATATTACCAAGTCCAAGCGTTCTACCAAAAAGGAGAAGGTTAATGGTGAAGATATGACCTTTTATTCTGCCGAGGAGGTGACCATTGCCTACAATGAGAAGCGTGCCGATCTGCATGCGGTCATTAAGGTAAGGATTCCCAAGCTTGGTGGAGAGGATGGTGAGACTGAAGTGATCGAAACTACTGTGGGCCGTGTATTATTTAACGAATTTGTTCCCGAGGAGATTGGATTCATCAATGAACTACTGACCAAGAAGTCGCTTCGTGATATTATCGGACGCGTTCTGAAGATCACAGGAACTGCCGAGACGGCCAGGTTCCTGGATGATATCAAGAGCCTGGGATACGGGATGGCTTTCCGAGGAGGGCTCTCGTTTAACCTGGACGATGTAATCATTCCTGCCGAGAAGGAAACGTTTGTGGTTGACGGATATAAGCAGGTGGATGATGTGGTTGGATCTTACAATATGGGTGTGATCACCAACAATGAGCGTTACAACCAGATCATTGATATCTGGACACATACCAATGCACGTCTGACCCAGACTTTGATGAAGCAGTTGAGTACAGACAAGCAGGGATTCAACCCTGTCTATATGATGCTTGACTCAGGAGCGAGGGGTTCCAAGGAGCAGATTCGTCAGCTTTCCGGTATGCGTGGTCTGATGGCCAAGCCCCAGAAATCTGGTTCATCCGGTTCTGAGATTATTGAAAACCCGATTCTCTCCAACTTTAAGGAGGGACTTTCGGTACTTGAGTACTTTATTTCTACTCACGGTGCCCGTAAGGGTCTTGCCGATACGGCTCTGAAAACAGCCGATGCCGGTTATCTGACTCGTCGTTTGGTGGATGTATCGCAGGACGTAATTATCCAGGAACCCGATTGTGGAACCCTGCGCGGACTGGTGGCCTCTGCCATTAAGAAGAACGAAGAGGTCGTGGAGACACTTTTTGAAAGAATCCTGGGCCGTACAACGGTACACGACATCTATCATCCGCTTTCTGGTGAACTGATCATACATTCTGGACAAGAAGTCAATGAGGACTTAGGTGCCATTATCGAAGATTCGCCCATTGAGCAGGTGGAGATTCGTTCGGTACTGACCTGCGAATCCAAGAAGGGAGTATGCGCCAAGTGTTACGGACGTAACCTGGCCACCGGTAAGATGGTACAGATGGGTGAAGCTACCGGCGTTATTGCTGCTCAGTCCATCGGGGAGCCTGGTACACAGCTTACTCTGCGTACTTTCCACGTTGGGGGTACTGCTTCAAACATTACTTCGGAATCCAATGTGATTTCAAAGTATGATGGTATCGTCGAAATTGAGGAGCTGCGGACCGTTAACTCAAAAGATCCAGAGACGGGAGATAAAGTGGAGATCGTTATTGGTCGTCTTGCAGAACTTCGAGTGGTTGACAAGAATACAGGAATTGTACTGACCACACATACTATTCCTTACGGATCCAAACTTTATACAAAGGATGGAGCCACAGTTAAGAAAGGAGCACTGATGTGTGAGTGGGATCCATATAATGCATTGATTATCAGTGAAGCTGCCGGTAAGGTGGGCTTTGATAATGTGATTGATGGGATCACTTTCAGGGACGAATCGGACGAACAGACCGGTTTCAAGGAGAAGGTGATTGTGGAGAGCCGCGACCGTACCAAGAATCCGCTTATCAGGATTCTCGATAGCAAAGGGGAGCTTGTGAAGAATTATAACCTGCCCGTGGGATCACACATTGCCGTAAGTGAAGGAGATAAAGTGATTGCAGGAGAGGTGCTTGTGAAGATTCCGAGGGCAGTTGGTAAATCGGGTGACATCACTGGTGGTCTGCCGCGTGTAACAGAGCTGTTTGAGGCAAGGAATCCTTCTAATCCTGCTGTTGTGTCTGAAATTGACGGTGAAGTTGAGTTTGGTAAGATCAAACGAGGTAACCGCGAAATCATAATTACATCCAAAGCAGGTGAGGTGAAGAAATACCTGGTACCGCTGTCGAAGCAGATCCTGGTGCAGGAGAATGACTATGTGAGGGCTGGAATTCCACTTTCGGATGGCGCCATCACTCCCGCTGATATACTGGCCATTAAAGGTCCCACCAAGGTCCAGGAGTATATTGTGAACGAGGTTCAGGAGGTATACCGGATGCAGGGTGTGAAGATCAATGATAAGCACTTTGAGATCATTGTTCGCCAGATGATGCGTAAGGTAGAGATAGTGGATCCGGGCGATACCAAATTCCTGGAAAAGCAGGTGGTTGATAAGCATGTTTTCATGGATGAGAATGACTGGATCTACGGTAAGAAGGTCGTTGTAGAGCCTGGTGATTCCCCGGACTATAAGCCCGGCCAGATTATTTCTGCACGTAAGCTTCGTGACGATAACTCCGTACTGAGGCGCAAGGACCAGAAACTGATCGAAGCAAGGGAAGCTGTTCCTGCCACCTCCTCACAGGTGCTACAGGGAATCACAAAGGCTGCCCTGCAGACCAAAAGTTTCATGTCTGCTGCATCCTTCCAGGAGACCACCAAGGTGCTGAACGAAGCTGCTATTTTCGGTAAAATAGATATCCTTGACGGACTGAAGGAGAATGTCATAGTAGGTCATAAAATCCCCGCCGGAACAGGATCCAGGATATATAACAACCTGGTAGTTGGTTCCAAAGAGGAGTATGAGAGACTCACATCCGGCATCGTTGAGACCGACAAAGAAGCCTCAGAAGAGACCGAGGTCACTGAACCTGTTAAGGAATAAATCTGATACAGATGGAAGATAAAACCAAAAAGCCAAAGAACCAGATCAACATTGAGTTGAAGGAGGATGTTGCTCAGGGCACCTACTCCAATCTGGCCATCATTACCCATTCATCGTCCGAGTTTGTACTGGACTTTGTGAGGGTGATGCCAGGCATACCCAAGGCAGAGGTAAAGTCACGGATAATCCTGACACCAGAGCATGCCAAGCGTTTGCTTATGGCTTTACAGGACAATGTGGAGAAGTTTGAAAAGGCTCATGGCAAGGTGAAGAACATCGAGCCAGGTGGACCGATTATGCCGATGAATTTCGGTGGACCCACTGGTCAGGCTTAATCTATCTGATATTCCTATTGATATTAAGAAGGCTGTTCCGTAAGGTATGGCCTTCTTGCATTTTAGATGTGGAGAGCTATTAAGAATTAATGCAAAGCGTTAGTAAAGAAATATCCCGCAGGAACTTTTATGCATTTATCTGGCATGCTTCCCTGTTGGCTGTGGCAAAGAATTTCATGGATGTGGATACAGTTATCCCTTCCATGCTTATAAATGCCGGAGGAACACAGATTCATGTGGGCATCCTGACAGCCATTATGATTGGCGGTTCCCGTTTCTCCCAATTGCTATTTGCACCTGCGGTTTCAGGAGCAAGCAGAAAGAAACCCTTGCTGTTGGGGGGCATCAGTGTGCGTATCCTTTCCCTGGCAGGAACAGCCTTCCTGTTTCTTGGAATACAATCTTTCAGTCCGTCGGTGCTTATCACACTGATTTTTATTATTATCAGTATCTTCTCTGTCAGCGGGGCCTTTGCCAGCCTCCCTTTTACAGATATTTTAGGAAAGTCTATCAGAGAGGGTCAGCGCAAACAGTTTTTCTCTCTAAGGCAGATCATATCAAGCGTGGGCATATTTGGCTCTGCTTTTTTTGTCCGGGAAGTTCTGAGCCGCCATCCCTATCCTGACAACTACACCCGAGTGTTTTTCTTTGCTGCTGGTTTTCTTTTTTTGGCCAGCCTGGGATTCTGGATGTTAAAAGAGTTTATCCCTCAGGATTACACACCTGTAAAGCAATCATTCAGAGATGTTTTTATTGAATTAAAGCACAACAAACGCCTGCAGTATTTTCTGATCAGCATTAACACCCTGGGTCTTGGAATCGGGATCCTTCCCTTTGTTCTGCTGTATTCACGCGGTTTCAGAGAGTTAAGCAGTCAGTTCATCGGCAACCTGTTAATAGCCAAAACCCTTGGTCTTATTTTAGCGGGTTTGTGGTTGTTTTACCGCGGCGGAAAGGTAAGGTATCACCGAATGATGCAGTCTATGGTTGTGCTGGGAATACTTTCTGTGGCAATTGCATGGGCTTTTCCGGGTATGACCACTTCATATATCCTGAGCCTTTTTGCGGGAGGACTATTTCTCAGCCTTTATCAGATTATCCAGAGTGGGGTTCTGCTTGAGATCAGCAGCATACATAACCGCAGCCTTTATACTGCAATAGCGGGTGCCGGTAGCATTCTGCCTGTAATATTTCCCCTCTTAGGCGGGGCGCTTATAGGTATAATCGGGTTTCACTTCTTTTTTGCCATCTACGTAGTCCTTATGGCCACCAGTGTTGTCTTCATTCAAAAATTAAATTGTAAGAAATGAAAGCATGGACTTTGCCCCTGATGCAAGGCATCATCGATCTTCTAAACAAGATTCAATCTCCTTGATGTGATCTATCAAAAAAGAGGAACTACTTCCGGATACGGCCCTGATCCATGTTTTTAGCCGGAGGTTCTGTTCATATACCTTCTTGCAACTGCGTTCCTCCTCTTCGTCGGTGATTGTTTCGTTCTGGTCATAGACGGATTTTAGTTTCTCCAGCAAGCGGTTCTTTTCCTGGCACCATTCGGAGTTACGATCATCGCATGCACACTTTGCATCATCAATCCACTGGAACAATCCCTCCGGGATATATACTCTGTGCTTCATCCGCTTAAAATCTTTTTATAATACCTTCCAAAGGAGTCTTATTCTGCCTGTTTCAGGACAATTTCTGATGTAAGCTCCAGAGCCTCATTGTATACGGCGCTTACCCCACAGTACGTTTCTTCGGAGAGTGATACCGCCTTCTTGATCTTATCCAGAGGCAAATCCTTGCCTTCAATTTCGTAGGTCACGTGCATTTTATAAAATCGCCTGGGGTGCTCCGTTGTGAGCCCTCCTTCAACCTTAACGTTCAAGTTCTTGATATCTACCCTCATTTTCTTCAGGATAGAGACCACATCCATGCCGGTACATCCTCCCAGTGCGGCCAGCATAAAAGGTTTTGGCCTGGGCCCCAGGTCGTCACCGCCCACATCGGGCTCCGCATCAATTATAATTTTATGCCCGTTGATTTCTGTTTCAAAGGACATGTTCTCAAGCCACTTTGTGTTTACCACCTCTTTTTCTTTCACTTCCATCTTTAATCGGTTTTTGAAATGCAAATATAGCTACTAAAACAATGTAAACTTAAGGTTCATAAAACGCATCATATCTTCTACCTCAAGCGATACTTTTTCAATAATTGTTTCGATCTCCCCACCAAACAGTTTTCCCATAACGGCTCCGTTGGAGGTAGAGACATAGACCTGGCCATCCGATTTCTCATAGACTGCAAATGATTTGGGCATCATGCTCCCTATTTTCTTACGATCGTCTGCACTCAGCATATCTGCAGAATAGGAGCCTGAGCAATACTTGATGATTTTGAAGCTTCCGATGGAATATCCACCATTGGTGATAACTTCATGATTCTGATCGATGATCGCTGTTACGTGCCAGCCTTCAGCAGCATTGATGCGGTCCGACATAAGCGATACAGTCTTGTCAAAGTCATAGGGACTCTTGATCTCTTTCACAAGCATTTCACCTGTGGAGATGCTGATCACTACTCCCGAAAAGATGATTCCGGCAATAAATCCGAAGATGATATAAATAACTGTACTGATTTTCGTTTTCATAATAGTAGAATTAATCTTCATTAACGCAAATTTCACCCTGCTTGATTTTCCCCATGGTTGCCCATGTTACAAAGCCAATGGTGATGATTGTCAGCGCAAACATGATGAATGACAAGTATTTATATATTGGCTGAGCGGTGATCTGGTAGGCCGCCACCGAGGCCAGGGTAATGGCATCCAGCGGGAAAGTTAAGGCCCACCATGAGATAAAGAACTTAAGATTTTTGAAACTTTTATAGAGGAAAAGAATAAGTACTACGAAGAAATAGGCCAGGAACAACATAAAAAATGCAAAATTATCCAGGCTCTGGGTAATTCGCAGGTAGGCTATGAAACCCACTGCCGGAGGTGCGATAAGTATAAACAGGGTTGGGATGAATTTCTGGGGTAGCTGGTGATGGAAAATGGCCCTGTTCAGGAAAATGGTAAACAGAATGATCCAGAAGAAGAATCCCGCTGCAAAATAGAAATAGGAGAAGGCTTTTGGCATGAATTCCACACCGGCCACAGGAACCAGCATGTTTCCCACCACCGGGATAAACCAGGCGGGGTTCATGAACTGTATCTCAAAGTTGTGCTGTATCCAGAAACTGATGGTATAGAACATGAGTACTGTATGCAGCAAGACACCCACCCACCAGAACACCATGGCAAGAAATGGCCAGTAAGCGAGGAAAGCGATGGAAAGCATCAGGAACGAAATGGAAATGGCCGAGAAAAAATTGACACGGATCCTGTGATTAAAGTCCTTCTTTACCTCATCAAAATGCCTGATGGCCTTGCGGCCATACAGAAAGCTGATGACCAGGAATAGTGCCAGGGTAAAGAACAACAAGCCATCAAATAAGAACTTGGGCAGCCATTGCATGTGATAAAACTTGCTAAAAACGATGACCAGTCCGCTTAAGCCCATGATGATTGAATAGGCTGTGATGGGAAAAAATTGTAAACGCTCTTTCATCTCCGTATCTGTTAAGATCTTAAATATTCAGCTGCACTCAGGGAAGCTATGGTCCCGTCAGCAACTGCAGTGGTAACCTGCCGGTACTTTTTTGCAATGCAGTCTCCTGCAGCAAACACCCCGGGAACACTGGTCTTCATTTCAGCATCCGCCACGATTTCCTTTCGCTCATTGAGGGCAACAATCCCCTCCAGATCGGCTGTATTGGGCATATAACCAACGAAAATAAAGACTCCGTCGATGCTCCTGGTGGAGGTCTCACCTGTGGGAAGATGCTCCAGGCTAACCTCTTGCAACACCCCATTGCCCGAGAAGGAGCGCAGCTCCGACTCCATGATAAACTCAATCTTGGGATTCAATTCAGCCTGATCGATGGCATGTTGAAAAGCCTGAAAATGATCAAACTGGTGCACAATGGTTACCTTTGAGGCATGATGGGTCAGGGCAACCGCCTCTTCAAGGGCAGAGTTTCCTCCGCCCACAACGATCACCTCTTTGCCAGTAAAGAATTCACCATCGCAGGTGGCACAATAGGAGATGCCACTCCCTTTGAATTGATCCTCACCGGATATCTGAAGCGGCCTGGGGCTGCCTCCCGGAGTGAGAATCACGCTGCGTGAACTGAACTCCCTGCCATCTTCAAGAACTATGTGCTTGATCTTATCTTCCAGATCGTAGGACTTGATCTTCAGGTTGGATTTAATCTTACAGCCGAACTCTTTGGCCTGCTTCTTCATGATATTGGCCAGTAGATATCCGTTGGTCTTTTCAACCCCCGGGTAGTTGGCAATCTCATCGGTAAGTACCATCTGACCACCTATTGCTCCCTCATTCAGGATCAGGGTGGAGAGGCGTGCACGTGAGCTGTAAATGCCAGCGGTGAGGCCTGCAGCCCCACCACCGACAACAATGACATCAAATATTTCCTCTGTACTCATGCCTAAGCATTTTGAACATCAGAAGTGCTGAATTGCTCATTCAGGATGGAGCTTACCTGCTGCATATTCTGGATACTGCTGGTAGCTTTTGCAACTTCCCCATTCTTATAATACATGGTAAAGGGAAGTCCCATAAATCCGCGGCATGCATCATCATTTCTAATGATTCCTGCTTCTGGTGAATCAAAAGCCATAACCGCGAATTTCACATCGCTACGATCTTCTTCCAGCTCTTCCATCACGTCATATACAGGGATGCACATGGGTCCCATGCGTCCGCAACATACCATCACGTTTTCATTCTCAGCAATCAGCTTTTCAAGTTCAGCTGCAGTTTCTATCTCAAGTAAATTTGTGTGTAGCATCTTCATTTTTCTAAATCTTTTATGGTTTAATGTTTCTGTTTATTTTGATCGTGCAAAGATCTTTCATTTGTTATGAAGGTGCACCAGGAGTGAACGGGGATTTGATAGCTTTTTTACTATCATTTTTCAGCTAACTTTGGATTGATTTTTTAAAACAAAGCATAGAAGACAGATGGCAGAGCAGAATCACAATCAAGATGGTGGCAAGCGGCAGAATGAGCCGGACTGTTTTCAGCTGATTTCCAGGGAGGATCTGAAGTCACTCAGTGAAAACCGAACCCAGATCACTTACCTGAAAGGGGAAACCATATTTAAACAGGGGGCCTTTGCACCTCATGTGCTTTTTATACAATCCGGGCTCATCAGGGTTTATCTCCAGACCGGCCGGAACAAGGTGCAGAATCTGTGGATTTCTAAAAGCGGTGATTTCCTGGCCTTCTCCTCCATGTTCGGGGAACGGACCTACTCTTATTCGGCTGTGGCTATGAAAGATTCCGAACTGCTGATGATCGATAAGGAAAATCTGATAAAACTCTTGCAGACCAATCCCGAATTTGGTTTCAGAATCACCTCCAAAAACTTCAATTCGGAGAAGTACCTGATGGAGCTGGTAGCCAGCCTGTCCTACAAACAGATGCGCGGGAAACTTGCCACTGCTTTGCTTTATCTGGATTCAGACACACTCAGGAGCGAAGAGGTGTTCAATTATCTGACCAGGCAGGATATTGCAGATTTTGCATCCATCTCGGTGGAGAGTGTGATTAAGTTCCTCAAGGAGTTTGAGAAAGAAGGTATTCTCTCTCTTGTCGGCAAGGATATTGTAATTACCGACCCGGGAAGGTTGTCAGAGATCAGTGCTACCGGCTAATAAGTACTATTCCTTAACGCTTACATAAAACCCGGGGCTCCAGTTCTCCTCTTTCCTCCATTTTGCTTCGCTTCCTCTTCTGCTAAATAATGTTCCACTTTTCCTATTTAAGCTGAAAAGAACGACTGGAGTGGCTGTCTTAGCTCCATTCATCTTCACACGGTTTTTTTCGATTACATTGGAGATGCGTATCCATTCAAGAGATAGCACCACATCTCCACTTATGAATATGTTGCGATTTGCCAGATCAATTTTTTGCCAACCTGATTTTTCACTTACTGTCAGGTAAATATTCTCCGTCAGTAATTCTTCAGCAGGCAATCCACTTTCCAGGGAACGAATATGTAATCTGAAAACAATGGTATCAAAGGACTGCTTGCGCACACTAAGATTCAAGTCCTCGATTTTCGCAGTTTTGTTGCCAACATCCAATAGCAATCCTAGTTCGTGACCACGTCCAAAATCTGTTCCTCCCCAACCGCAAACACCCCCTATTTTTGTTGTTTTGAAAGTCCCGATTTTTCGTGTGGTTCCATTCCATTTTATGGCAACTTCTTCGAGCTCAATCGCTTTTTTTACCAGTTTGATTGTATTGAAACTACTGAGTAAGTCCTGGATTTTAAATGTTTGTGATTCATACCCGATCATTGAAAATCGAACTTCAGCATCCTCGGGCAAATCATTGCAGTTTAGTTGAAATTCTCCCGGTTCAGTTGATATGGTTCCTCTGGTAACATTGATGACTCCCACATTCACATAAGCCAGTGGCCTTTCATCCAAGGAGTCAAGTATCTTTCCTTGTATGACTTGTCCACTCAGATTTGAGGAAATCAATAAAAATCCCAGGGCTGTAAGTATGAATTCAATTATTTTCCTTCCCATGATGCATAGCTATTCTCAAAAATACCAAAATTGATACTTCTTCCAATGACGAGAATGATATACTGATTTGCAGGATCAGGTTTTGGCTAAATGATTGCTATTGAGTAAAAGAAGTAAGATACTCATCAGCATTCATAACAGGAATCATTGACTTTTTAAAGTCTTTTTGGTTTCGGGTGATAATGATGTCCTGACTGTTTTCAACAGCTGTATGATATTGCAGGCCATCTTCAAAATCCTCGAAAGCACTGTCATTTAGGGCCAATTCAATGATTTTATCATCAAGAGCGAAAACATTTACCAGGATTTTTAATTTTCGGAGGATATCACGCACTTCCCTGGGTTGGAGTGATTTTGATAAGATATAGTAAGCTGTTGCAAAACTAAGTGAGCTTACTGAAAGCAAAACTTTATGTTTATCTGCAAGAGAGAAAATTTGAGCAGCATAATTGTAGAAAGGTTCTCTCCTGGCCAACAGATCCAGTACTATATTGGTGTCAATCAGTAATTTTGTCATCCATATTTTTTTGTCAGGTGATCAGAATACTCCTCTTTGTAATCATAATTATTATCAATCTTGATAACCCCGCTGAGACTTTCCACAAGGGGTGTAATTTCAAAATCATCTCTCTTTTGACTTGTTAATGAAGCAAGATAGGTTTCAATTAATCGGGACAAACTGATTTTCTGAGATTTGGCATATGCTTTCGCTTGCTCTATGACAGCTTTATCTACATTCAGTGTCAGCTTTGTATTCATAACAGTCGATTTACGTATAAATTTACAATATTGACACGTAAGATGCAAATGGCTCTTGTTCTCATCAATTTGCATGGTCAGATTTTTTACTTTATTCAAGCTTTAAGGAATTTAAAGTTAATGTGTTGAGTGCACACTAGATCATTGCCTTTTTGTATTGATTTTAGATAACCACTTTTCTAGGAGCATTTTTAGAATTCTTTTATATTTGCATCGTCTTAAAATCAGATTAATATGCGTATTCTCATTTGTATTAGCAATGTACCTGATACCACCACCAAGGTGAAGTTTTCGACCGATAACACAAGCTTTGATGATGGCGGAGTTCAGTGGATTATCAATCCATGGGACGAATTGGCACTTACCAGGGCCATGGAACTGAAGGAGGATGCCTCCAACCCTGTATCGAATGTGACTGTGGTGACCGTTGGTTCTCCTGCAGCAGAGCCCACTCTCCGTAAGGCACTGGCCATTGGAGCCGACGACGCCATAAGGGTGGATGCTGTTTCTACCGATGCTCATTTTGTGGCCTCACAGCTGGCAGCAGTTGCTGCTAATGGTGACTTTGGAGTGGTCCTCTGTGGAATTGAATCCAGCGACTACAATGGATCGGCTGTTGGAGGAATGATTTCTGAGATTATGGGTATTCCTTCCGTATCGGCAGTCTCTGAATTTAAATTCGATGGGGGAGAGGTAGTGTTATCCCGGGATATCGATGGAGGTAAAGAAGAGGTAAGTGTTCCTGCACCTTTTGTGGCTATTGTGCAAAAGGGAATTGCCAAGGAGCCTCGGATTGCTGCCATGCGCGGAATCATGATGGCAAGGAAGAAGCCCTTACAGGTAGTTCCTGCAGCGGATGCGGAATCATTTACTGCGTACCAGGCCTTTGCAATGCCGGAACCCAAAGCCCCCTGTAAAATGGTGGATGCCGACAATGTGAAAGAACTTGTCAACCTCCTCCAGAACGAGGCCAAAGTCCTCTAGAGATTTAGACTAACCATTAACTTATAACCATTAACTATATACATATGTCAGTATTAGTTTATACAGAAAACTGGGATGGCAAATTCAAGAAGTTCTCTTATGAATTGGTATCCTATGCCTTAAGTGTGGCCGCTTTAACAGGGGGCGATGTGACTGCCCTCTCAATTGGCACCGTGGACCAGGATGAACTGTCAACTCTTGGCAAATATGGAGCCTCCCTGGTATTTAGTGCGGATGGAGCCCCATCCGGACTCGATAACCAGGTTTTTACTTCAATCATTGCTGCGGCCATGGAGAAGTGCGGAGCCAAAGTGCTGGTAATGGCCCATAATAACACCGGTAAGGCCATTGCTCCCCGTCTATCTGTCAGCTTGAAGGCAGGGCTGGCTGCTGGCGTTACAGCTGTACCAGAATCAGTCAATCCCCTGGTGGTAAACAAAAAAGTATTTAGCGGGAAAGCTTTTGGTAAGGTGGAGATTCTTACAGAAAAAGCCATCCTGACCCTCTCGCAGAATTCCTTTGAGATTGCGGAGACCGGAGGCACTGCCAGCGTAGAAGCCTTTGATTCGGGCGTGGATGTGTCTGCTGCTGAAACGACCATCAAGGATGTTCAGAAGCAGGAGGGAAAACTCTTGCTCACTGATGCCGATGTGGTTATTTCAGGTGGAAGGGGAATGAAATCGGGTGATAACTGGGCTCCCATTGAAGAGCTTGCCGGCATCCTAGAAGGAGCCACTGCTTGTTCACGTCCTGTATCGGACGAGGGGTGGAGGCCCCACGGGGAACATACCGGGCAGACCGGGAAAATCATTGCTCCCAATCTTTATATGGCCTTCGGCATCTCTGGTGCCATTCAACACCTGGCAGGAGTCAGCTCCTCCAAGTGCATTGTAGCTGTAAATACTGATAAGGATGCACCAATTTTTGAATCGGCCGATTATGGAATCGTAGGGGATGCCCTGAAGGTGCTGCCTGAACTGATCTCTGAGATCAGGGCTGCTAAAGCTCAATAGCTTACTTAATCCTTTTCACATGGACAGACAGATAGTTTTCCTGCTTGTATTGCTGCTTACTCTGCTGGTTTTCGGCTTTACTGTGCGCAAGTATTCAGGCTATTTCAAGCATACACGCAAGGGCTTTCCAGTCAAACAACTTGGCCGAAGGTTCGGCGTGATGATGGAGGTGGCCATTGGTCAGACCAAAATTTTCCGTCGGCCGGTGATGGGTTTGTTGCATGCCCTGGTATTTTGGGGTTTTCTGGTGATTCTGATCGGAAGCATCGAGATGATTATCGATGGACTAAGCGGGACCGAACGGGCGCTTGCCTTCCTTGGCGGGTTTCATAGTTTTATCATGGCATCGGGCGATATCTTTGCCTTGATTATTGCTGTTGGCATCCTGGTATTTCTCTTCAGACGCGTTTTCCTTCATGTGAAGCGCTTCTCAGGGATCGAGATGAAACATATTTCCCACCTGGATGCCAATGTGGCGCTCACCATGATACTGCTTTTAATGGTTTCTCTGCTGGGAATGAACACCTTTTATATCCTGTCAGCCACCCATGCAGGTCATGAGGTCGTGGGACTTTATCCGATAAGCAATATGTTTGCTTCCTGGATCGATGCCGGGGATCATAACGAATTCTGGCACCAGTTCAACTGGTGGATGCATATCGGACTCATTTTTGTTTTTGCCAACTATCTTCCCTACTCCAAGCATTTCCACGTATTTATGTCTGTTCCAAATGTTTTCCTGAGCAGGCTGGAGCCACTGGGCAAGGTGGATACCATGGAGAGTATAACCAGGGAGGTAAAGATCATGATGGATCCGGATCAGGCCTTTGCTTCACCACCTGAAGGTGCCGAGGCAGAAGAGGAGGTTCCTGAGCGTTTTGGGATCATGGATGTGGAGGATGTTAGTTGGAAAAACTATTTTGATTCCCTGGCCTGCACCGAATGTGGCCGCTGTACCTCTGTTTGTCCGGCCAACATAACAGGAAAAATGCTTTCACCTCGCAAGATCGTGATGGATGTACGAGCCAGGATGAAAGAGAAGGGTCCTGGTCTGGTCAAGAACGGTACTGACTATTCCGACGAGCGTTCGCTGCTCAGGGACTACATCTCCGAAGAGGAACTATGGGCCTGTACCCTCTGTAATGCCTGTGCTCAGGAGTGTCCCATTAACATTAATCATCCCTCTATTATTTTGGGAATGCGTCGCTACCTGGTTATGGAAGAATCGGCTGCACCGGGCGAATTGAATGCCATCTTCTCCAACATTGAGAACAACGGAGCTCCCTGGCAATTCTCGCAGGAGGACCGTGTGTTATGGAGCGAAGGGAAGGTAGAAGTGCCTTTGATGTCTGACTTTCCGGCCAAGGGGGAAAACCCGGAATACCTGTTATGGGTGGGAAGTGCCGGAGCTTTTGACGACCGTTATAAGCAGGTCAGTGTGGCTTTTGCCAAGGTCCTGAACCACCTGGGAATCTCTTATGCCACTCTGGGTGTGGAGGAGTCCTCCAGCGGAGATGTGGCTCGCAGGGCCGGGAACGAAATGCTGTTCCAGATGCAGGCCATGATGAACATTGAACTGCTGAATGGCTACGAGGTGAAGAAGATTATCACCTGTGATCCCCATGCCTTCAATACCCTTAAGAATGAGTATCCCGATCTGGGAGGGGAGTACGAGGTAATTCACCATTCGCAGTTTTTACGTGAGCTGATGAAGGATGGAAGACTATCTTTGAATGGCGCTTCACTCTCCGGGAAGAAGATCACCTTCCACGATCCATGTTACCTGGGACGTGCCAATGGCGAATACAATGCTCCCAGGGAGGTGCTGGAAGCGCTTGGATCAACGGTGGAGATGAAGCGTAATAAGAGCTTTGCCCTTTGCTGTGGTGCCGGAGGTGGTCAGATGTTCAAAGAGGCTGAGAAAGGGGAGAAGGAGGTGTTTATCGAACGGACCGAAGATGCTTTGGAGACAGGTGCCGATATCATAGCAACAGCTTGTCCCTATTGCATGGTGATGATGACGGATGGACTTAAATATAAGAACAAAGAGGAGGAAATAAGCAACTACGATATTGCAGAGCTGGTTGCCAACTCCTTAAATTTATAATAACTTAGTAACTACTAAGCGTTAACACACGTACAGCGAGTAAATTTTAAAATAATGGAAGAGAAGAAATTGATAACTGGGGGTGAATTTTTGGTCAAAGAGACCAGTCCGGACGATATTTTTATTCCCGAAGAGCTTGATGAAGAGCAGCGAATGATAGGAGAATCCTGCAAAGATTTCCTGGAAACAGAAGTCTTTCCGGTGGTCGATCGTATCGATGCCCAGGAAGAGGGGCTGATGAGGAGTCTGCTTGAGAAGTCGGGCGAACTGGGTTTGCTTGGGATCACTATCCCGGAAGAATACGATGGATTCGGTCAGAACTTCATTACCGCCATGTATTCCAGCGAAGTACTGGGTGCAGGCTACTCTTATGCAGTGGCTTACTCCTGTCACACCGGGATCGGAACACTTCCCATTCTCTACTATGGAAACGAAGAGCAACGTGCCAAATATGTTTCCAAGCTGGCTACAGGTGAACTGATCGGGGCCTATTGCCTCACTGAACCGGGTGCAGGATCGGATGCTAACTCCGGAACCACAAAGGCCGTACTTTCCGAAGATGGGAAACATTATATCGTGAATGGCGCAAAGATGTGGATCACCAATGCAGGCTTTGCAGATGTATTTACCGTTTTTGCCAAAATCGATAACGACCGGGTATTGAGTGCCTTTATCCTGGAGCGTGATTATGAAGGGATCACTTTTAATCCCGAAGAAAAGAAATTGGGAATCAAGGGTTCATCCACCCGCCAGGTCTTTTTTAACGATGTAAAGGTACCCGTGGAGAATATGCTGGGTAAGAGGGGTGAAGGTTTTCGGATTGCCCTGAATATCTTGCATATGGGACGAATTAAGCTGGGTGCCAATGTAATTGGTTCTGCCAAGAAAGCCATTGATCAGAGTGTTCAATATGCCAATGAGAGAAAGCAGTTCAACTGCCTGATTTCCCAATTTGGTGCCATCAAGCACAAGTTGGCCGAGCAGGTAATCCAGACCTTTGCCACCGAGTGTTCAGTGTACCGCGCCAGCAAGGCTTTGGACAATGCCATCACACATTCTGTGGCCAATGGCGACGACAAAGGAAGAGATACCATGGAGGCTTTCAATCAATTTGCAGTTGAAGCTGCAGCTATGAAGGTATTTGGATCCGAGGCCCTGGATTATGTAGTGGATGAGGGTGTCCAGATCCATGGCGGCATGGGTTACTCAGCAGAGATGTTCATCGACAAAGGCTACCGCGATTCCAGGATAAACAGGATCTTCGAAGGTACCAACGAGATCAACCGTCTTTTGCTGGTTGATAGTGTTCTGAAGAAAGGTGCCAAGAAAGTGCTTCCGGTGATGGAACTTGCAGAGAAGGCCTTCGAGGAGGTAAAGGCCATGAATGGTATTCCGGCTCCGGCAGAAGGATGGATTGAGGAGAAGGATCAGTATGTGGCTAACCAGAAAAAGGTGGTCCTGATGCTCCTGAAAGCTGCCTCGGAGAAATTCAATCGTACCCTGGTAACTGAGCAGGAGATTCTGAGCAACATTTCAGACTGCATCATCCAGGTATATGTCGCCGAGTCTGTGGTTCTGCGTTTGAAGAAGATGGAGGCCATGAAGGGAGAAGAGGCATGTAAGATTTATCGCGATATGGCTGATGTATTTGTTTATGATGCAGCTGCCAGGATTGCCAAATTTGCCAGGGATGCTACCTACTCCTTTGCCTATGGCGAGGTGCGTGATTTACTGGAGAAAGGGATCAATAATTTTACCTGGGTGGCCGGTGTGAATGTAAAGGAAGCGCGTAGAAGGATTGCTGACCAGCTGATTGACGAGAACAAATATTGCTTCTAAAAATCAGATCATCGAATCGCTTGATTCTTATAATATTGTAATGATTGGTGCCGGGAATGTGTCTACACATATTTCCCGGCATTTTCATTCTGCAGGGCATCAGATAAGCTGTGTCTATTCCAGAACAGAAGAGTCGGTACAAAGACTGTCTGGTGAGCTGGGAGTACCCGGCACTTCAAATATGGAGAAGGTACCACTGGAGGCTGATTTCTTCATCCTCTGTGTACCTGACCATACTGTGGCTGAAGTAGCCGAACAGCTCCAGGGACGGAAGGGGATCTGGCTTCACACAGCCGGGGCACTCTCCATGGAAGTGTTTCATGGCATCACGAATGAATTCGGAGTGCTCTATCCCCTGCAGAGTCTGAGCAAGGACCGGAACATACAGAAGGGTCACATTCCCTTCCTTATTGAGGCTTCTTCCCTCCAGGTAATGGAAAGAATTACAGCCTTGGTCCTAAGCATATCAGAAAGGGTGGAGGAGGTAGATTCCCATACGCGTTTAAAGGTCCACCTGGCTGCTGTATTTACCAATAACTTTTCCAACCATATGGTGCATGTGGCTCAACAGATATTTGAGGAGGCGAAACTGGATGCCGGACTGTTGGATCTGCTGCTGGAAGAGACCTTTCATAAGCTCAAAGAGATGGATGCTGGTAGCGCCCAGACAGGCCCGGCGGTGCGGGGCGACCAGGAAACCATGAATAAACATATAGAATTATTGAAGGACCACCCTGAATGGGAGAAATTGTATACTTTTATAAGCCGGGATATTGAAAGGTCCCGGGAGTAGGTAAGCTCTGAATTTTATTGATTGCATGACAAATTTTAAAGAAGGACTAAAGGCTGTAAAAGCTTTTGTATTTGATGTGGACGGTGTATTGAGCAGTCCGGAAGTTTACCTGCATCCCACCGGGGAGATTATGCGCTCCATGAATACCAAGGATGGATATGCCGTGCAGTATGCTGTAAAACGCGGCTATCCTATAGCTATTATTACAGGAGGAAATACCCAGTCGGTGGCCCTTCGTTTTAAAGGACTGGGAATTACAGATATCTACCTGGCTTCCTCCTACAAAATGGACGATTTCAAGGATTTTCTTTTTAAGTACGATCTCAAGCCGCAGGAGGTACTCTATATGGGCGATGATCTGCCCGATATTGAGGTGATGAAGGCAGTAGGTGTACCCTGTTGTCCGGCCGATGCAGTAGATGAAGTCAAATCTGTGGCCCATTATATCTCCCCATTTAAGGGAGGTAAGGGTTGTGTGCGCGATGTAATGGAACAGGTGCTGCGTCTGCACGGCAGGTGGAATGATGGAGAACCTTTTACCTGGTAATCAAGAGTAATGAGTAAAAAAATTCTATCCATATTCAGCCTGGTCAGGTTCCCAAACCTGCTGATTATTGCCTTCACGCAGTATGCCATGCGTTACCTTCTGATGGAACCCCTGCTTCCATCCGATTCATTTGAGCTTCAGTTTGGTGATTTTCAGTTTGCACTGCTGGTTTTTTCCACCATGCTGATTGCGGCTGCGGGATATATTATCAATGATTACTTTGATACACGGGCCGATTTGATCAATAAGCCGACCCGGGTAGTGGTTGGAGTGGCAATCAGCCGAAAGGTCGCCATGATTCTTCATTTAATATTGAATATTATTGGAGTGGGGATCGGTGTGTATCTGGCTTTTTATATAGGCTTACCTGCGCTTTCCCTGGTTTTTATGCTCTCCACCGGTTTGCTCTGGTTTTACTCAACCAACTATAAAAAACAGTTCCTGGTGGGGAACCTGATTGTTGCATTTCTTACCGCTTTGGTTCCCTTGATGGTGGTCCTGTTTGAGATTCCCCTTCTGAACCGTGAGTATGGAGAGGTCATGATCCGCTACGATGCCGATTTCAACTACCTGTTTGCCTGGGTGAGTGCCTTCAGTTTTTTTGCTTTCATTACCACCCTGATCAGAGAAATTATCAAAGATGCGGAAGATTTTGAAGGTGATAATGCTTATGGAATGAAGACGGTACCCATCGTGCTGGGGACCTTCTGGACCAGGATGCTTGTGGTAGCATTGATTGCTACAACGCTATTTGCTTTGATTTTACTATTGCTGAAGTATATTTATTTCTCAGTCGATCCGGTTGATTATATCTCCCTTGTCTATTTTTCGCTGTTCCTGCTTTTGCCTTTAATTCTTCTGGCCATTCAGGTGATGGCAGCCAGAGGCAAGAGGGCTTACCACCGTGCCAGTACACTCATTAAGCTGGTTATGCTATTCGGGATAGGCTATTCGGTGGTGGTGTTCTACCTGATTCGTTTCAAGTATTAAGAGTTGTTGGATCCTAAGCACTCATATGAAATCTTGCTGGCCTCCCAGTCGCCCAGGAGATCGGCCCTGATGAAAGAGCTGGGGATCACCTTCAGGGTGGTTGAAACCGAGCATTCCGACGAGAAGTATCCTGCAGATCTTTCGGGTGGAACAATTGCTCAATATCTTGCAGAACATAAGTCGGAGTCTTACACAAAGAGGCTGGAGAGCAAGCAAATTCTGCTAACGGCCGATACCATTGTATGGCACGGGGAGAAAGAATTGGGAAAGCCTGCTGAGCGCGAAGAAGCAGTAGAGATGTTAAGGCTTCTTTCGGGCGATACGCACCAGGTATTTACAGGAGTATGCCTCCGGTCGGCTGAGGCGCAATCATCTTTTTTCGCTGTAACTGATGTAACATTTTCCAGGTTAAGCAGCGAAGAGATTGAGCATTATGTAGACCTGTACAAGCCTTTTGATAAAGCAGGGGCCTATGGAATTCAGGAGTGGATCGGTCATATAGCTGTGGAGAAGATCGTTGGGAGCTATTTTAATGTGATGGGCCTTCCTGTTCAGAGAGTGTATAGTGAATTAAAGAAATTTATTGGTGAATAATTAAAAACGTAGCACAGAGATGAAGACTTACCCCAGGACATCAAAGAATGGAATTATATTGTTGATGGCAGCTATCTTATTGACGGCAGGCATTGTGAATGTGAAGGCAGAGGAGGGAATGTGGATTCCTATGTTGCTTGAAAAATATAACATTGGTAAGATGCAGGAGGCCGGTTTAAGGTTGAGCGCCGAGGATATCTACAGCATTAACCAGGATTGTCTGAAGGATGCCCTGGTAATCTTTGGCAGGGGATGTACGGGGGAGATGATATCAGCCGACGGACTCCTTCTGACCAATCACCATTGTGGCTATGGAGCCATTCAGCGACACAGCTCCGTGGAGAGTGATTATCTCACCGATGGATTCTGGGCCATGAGCCAGGAAGAGGAACTGCCCAATGAGGGACTTACCGTTACCTATCTTCGCTATATGAAGGAGGTAAGCCTTGAGATGGACGAGGGGATCAACGGGGAGATGGATCCAGAAGAAGTCCAGAAGCAGATGGAACTCAATATGCGCGAGCTGATCAAAGGAGCATGCGAGGATAACCACTACAGCGCTATTATCAGGCCATTTTACTATGGGAATGCTTATTATATGTTTGTATATGAGACATTTACCGATGTAAGACTGGTGGGTGCACCCCCCGAGTCGATAGGAAACTTTGGAGCAGACCAGGATAACTGGATGTGGCCAAGGCATACGGGAGATTTTTCCATGTTCAGGGTCTACGCCAATGAGGAGAATAAGCCTGCTGCCTATGATCCTTCCAATCAACCTTACAAGCCCAGAAAGCATCTGGAAATAGCTGCAGGGGGGATAGAAGAAGGCGATTTTACCATGGTAATGGGTTACCCTGGATCCACCACGCAATACCTGTACTCTGCAGCTGTAAGATCCATGCTGGAGACCTCCCTTCCCATAAAGATCGGGCTGCGGACCACCAGGCTGGAGATTATGGATCGTTATATGCGGGCCGACGATGTGGTCAGGATTCAGTATGCCAGCAAATACAGGGGTGTAAGCAATGCCTGGAAGAAATGGCAGGGAATTATCCTGGGATTGACCAGGAACCATGCTGTAGATGTAAAATTGGAGGAAGAAGAGAAATTCAGAGCATGGCTTGAAGCAGATGGTGAGCGTATTTTGAAATATGATGGTGTTCTGGATGAATTTGCCAGGCTATATGATGAGATGGGCCCCTATGAAATGGCCATGGCTATGATGAATGAATCGGTAATGGCCATTGAACTTTTCAGGCAGGCTTCACGCATTGAAAGGATGATGAGTCAGGGTATGTCCAGGGAACGCATTGAGCGAACGATGGAAGGTTTTTATAAGAATTATTACAGGCCAGTGGACCAGGAGATTTGTGCTGCCATGCTGGAAGCCTATTTTAAGCAGATGCCGGCAGCTTTTGCACCGGCTTGCAAGGAAGAGATCAATGGCAAGTACAAAGGGGACTACAGCGCATATACAGAGTCGCTTTATAATAAGACTGTTTTTAATAATCCGGAGAAGTTCGTAAAGTTGATGGACAAGTATGCCAAGAACTCTGAAAAGGGAATTAATTCATTTAAAAAGGATCCCATTGTAGCTACCGTCTCTCAGTTTTCCGATCTCTTAATGGCAGAAGCGGGTCCCGTTTACGGTAAGCTACAGGATCTGCTGCAAAGGAACTATCAGATCTATATGGCAGCGCTGATGGAAATGGAGCAGGATCGTATGCTCTATCCGGATGCCAATTTCACCATGCGCTTTACCTATGGCAAGGTAGATAGCTATAATCCAAAGGATGGCGTGGAATACGATTACTATACAACCCTTTCCGGTGTCATGGACAAAGCGACGGAAGGCTTTGTGGACTATGTAATTCCTGAGAAACTGAAGGAGCTGTATGAAAGCAAAGACTTTGGGAACTATGGTGTGAACGGAACCATGCCTGTTTGTTTTATCGCCTCCAACCACACTTCGGGTGGTAATTCGGGAAGTCCGGTGATGGATGCCGATGGGCGCCTCCTCGGGATCAACTTTGACCGAAACTGGGAAGGGACCATGAGCGATGTACATTACGATCCGTCCCTTTGCCGGAATATTTCCGTGGATATTCGCTACGTGCTGTTTATCATAGATAAGTTTGCAGGAGCAGAGTACCTGCTCGAGGAGATGGATATCGTATGGTAGTCTCCGAGACTTCTTATTCCGACTGAGATGGGAACAGATAACCGTAAAGGGGCCCTCTATGCCATCTTCACTGCTTCGCTGTGGGGCTTTATGGCCATTATACTAAAGATTATCACCAGTGAGTTGACTCCCGTCACTGTTGTCTGGTTCAGGTTCGCCATTGCCTTTGTAGTGCTGGGTCTGTGGACCCTCATCTTCAGGAAAGAAGATTTCAGGATATTTCTTCGTCCCCCTTTTCTCTTAGTGGTGACAGCCCTTTTCCTGGCGCTGAACTACCTGGGATTTATTACCGGGATCAAGTATGTATCCCCGTCCAGCTCCCAGGTATTCATACAAATTGCTCCTGTAAGTTTTGCACTTTCAGGCATTATTATTTTCCGGGAGCATGTAAACTGGAAGCACATTGTGGGATTCATCCTGGTACTTTCCGGCATTGGCCTGTTCTACTCGGAGCAGTTACGAGATCTTGCAGCTGGTGGAGAGCATTTTACACGTGGGATGCTGCTGGTGCTGGGAGGTGGACTTTCCTGGGCCATTTTTGCTACCCTGCAAAAATCATTGTTGAGCAAGATATCACCCAATCAGCTGAATCTTTTTATTTATGGAGCCTGTGCCCTCGCCCTGGCTCCCATGGTGAAGTTCGGTCAGTTGGACGGCATGTCCGGGGCACATTGGATTCTTCTTGTCTACCTGGGTCTGAATACGGTTTTGGCATACGGCTCGCTGGCCATGGCCATCAAACTCACCGAGGCCACCCGTGTCAGTGTGATCATCACCCTCAATCCCATTATCACCTTTATCACCATGGCCATATTATCAAAGATGGAGGTAAGCTGGATCGAGCCTGAGACTTTCTCTATGTTCAGCCTTATTGGAGCCCTGACGGTTCTGGGAGGAGCCATCCTGGTCATCTCAGCCGGTTGGAGACGAAAAACTACCGAAGGAGGACATCCGACATGAGCCGAATAAAATTTGCATTCGACTCATATATGCGCTATATTTGAGCCGAATAACTCATCTAATCGACTCATGAGCTATAATTGGCAGCAAAAAAATTGGCCCCACTTTCAGTATCGAACTGAAGATATTGAGGACCTCTTACTTGATTTTGCAGAGAGAACAGGTAAGATCAGTGGTCTTCTAGAGGGACTTACAGAGACTGCTAAAACTGAAGCGATGATTCAGACAATGATCTCCGAGGCCATGAAATCTTCCGAAATTGAAGGGGAATACCTGAACCGGGGAGATGTTGCATCTTCCATACGTAAAAATTTAGGTCTGGATCATGATGCACCTCCCATAAAAGATAAAAGAGCTCAAGGGATTGCTGAGCTAATGCTGGAGGTAAGAAATACATTCCCTGAAGCTCTTTCCAAAGAAATGCTTTTCGCATGGCACACAATGTTACTGAAGGGAAAAGAAAACATTCAGTTGGGCAAATGGCGTTCTCATATGGAACCCATGCAAATTATTTCCGGTGCATCAGGCAAAGAGAAGATTCATTTTGAAGCTCCGCCCTCCACCTCTGTTCCGAACGAAATGAATAACTTCATCAAGTGGTTCAATGATACCTCACCTTCATCTTCCGCGGAGATGAAGAAACCTGTGGTCCGGGCTGCAATTACACATCTTTATTTTGAATCTATTCACCCCTTCGAGGATGGGAATGGAAGGATTGGGCGTGCGATATCCGAAAAAGCACTATCCCAGAGTGTTAACAGACCAATATTACTCAGCATTTCAAAAGCCATTGAAGCGAGAAAAAGTGATTACTACGAAGCCTTGAAGATTACACAATGCTCCAATGAAATTACCCCCTGGATAAAGTACTTCATTCAGACCGTTCTGGATGCTCAAATAGATGCTGAAAAAGAAATAGCATTTACCTTGAAAAAGACCCGGTTTTTCGACCTCCACAAGGGTGATCTAAACGAACGTCAGCAAAAAGCGATAAGTCGCATGTTAGAAGAGGGTCCTATGGGTTTTGAGGGGGGAATGAATACCCGGAAATACATTTCATTAACCCGAACCTCCAAGGCAACTGCAACAAGAGATTTACAGGACCTGGTACAGAAGAAGATTCTTTTTCCGTCTGGGGGCGGGCGCAGTACCAGTTATGACTTAAAACTCTAGTTCTGAATGTAACCATCCGCCTTCACCATGTACAAATCAAAACCACCCAGTCCACCGGGCCTGTCGGATGAGAAGATCATGAGATTCTTCTGGACCTCCTCAAAGGAAAAGATGATGGGTCTGTATTCGTCGTAATCCGTATTTATTTTCGGTCCGAAGTTCACCGGAGCAGACCATGCACCATCTTCCAGTAGTGAATAGTAGAGATCGAATCCTCCATAGCCACCTTCTCTGTCGGAAACGAATACCATGATATCTGCATGAATGTATGGACACTTGTCATTGGATTCACTTGAAAGCTCGGAAATCAATACTGCTTCTCCGGGTTCATCGGAACTAAGAAAATCATGAAGGCCAGCAGGACCGGGCAACTGCATGCTATATATATTAAAATGCTCATTCTCACGGTTGCTGCAAAAGAACAGCTTTGTCAGGTCTTCCGTAAAGCTTGGATAGAGATCGTCTTTATCAGAGTTTACAGGCATAAGCGTATCGGGACCATTGATGATTTCCGGGGAACTGGGCGTGTAAAAATCAGTTTTTAGATAATGGGTGAAACAGATGTCGTAATCGCCATTCTGATTGTCCGCATAAAAGAAATAGCTGTATTCTTCCGGGCCATATAAGGAGAGGGGACCCAGTTGATCGTCTGATGATTTTATCAGATCTAAGAGTTTGATGTCGTAAGAGTCGAGATTGTAAGGATCAGCGTATTTCACATTCAACACATCATCTTTCACATGATAGGATAATCCCAGCTTCCGGACGATGATATCATAGTCCCTTCCGTAGGTGCCTCTGTTGGATGAAAAATAAATAACAGATTGATCATACGGATAGGGCAGATCCGAATTGTAGTCGTCTTGCCTGGAATTGATTCCTTCCAGGTTTACCGGAGTGTCCGGAATAATGTTTTC
>Ga0164315_10000396_pt1 | contig 29975 bp, 18 predicted proteins | sample GuaBasSedimGuay6_FD_113737 | JGI IMG/M metagenome (GOLD analysis project Ga0164315, IMG submission 113737) | Subseafloor sediment microbial communities from Guaymas Basin, Gulf of California, Mexico - Guay6, Core 4569-2, 0-3 cm | ecosystem: Environmental > Aquatic > Marine > Hydrothermal vents... | reverse complement strand
TTAAGAACACGGATGGTAAAAAATCTAATTATCCTGAACTAATTACTTTGCAAAAAATTCGTAGCCACCTATCTGATATGATAAATCAATTTGAAGATCTTGGAGAAGATGTATTGGATTTCACTTTTAACTCAAAATTTGAACTGGAGTTGAAGGAACTATTTGATTAATTTAATCATGCAAACACTTTTAAAGGGGGACAAATTAATTTGTCCCCCTCTTTTATTGTGTCTGTATATTAAAGCCCAAATCATATAATTGTAATATACATAGAGTATCGATTATACCCCCTTACTTTTCCATATACTTCTTAAGTTTGTAATTGTATTATTTAGTTAAATTCTGGATATAGTTCTATGAATAATCTATCACAGTCATAATTCTGCAATGGTTGTTCTAAATAATACTTCTCCAGTTTTTTCTGAAATGTTCCATTTTTGTCAAGGGAAATTAATTTGTCCCAAATTCCAAAATATTTAAATGCTATTTCAATATAATCCCAATATTCTTTGTAAGAGTGAACAGCATTATTAGCAAAGGCAATCCATTCATTAGATTTATAACCGAATCCTACAATTTCATTCCGTTTTGCACTCTCTATTGTACAAATTAAGTTAGAATGGTCAAATAAATTATCAATTAGGTTTTTATCTATTAATTGCTTAGTCAAATGACATAAAATAATAGTTGATTGAACTTGTTTTGGTTCATAGTTAAGTTTACTTATCAAAGGTTCATCTTCTGAACTAAATTTATAGCCCCTTTTTAGAATTTCCCTTGTCAACCACATTTTGTTATCCAGAAATTCATTTTCAAATAAAGATGTTAGTAGGCTTTTATTTGTTCTCGACCGCTCATTAACGTCAAATTTTATTTTTTCACAACCAAACATAAATTCTAAAAACCTGTAATGTTCTTTTTGTGCAATTGAGAACCAATAATGAATCCTGGGTTGTCCATTTTTTGGTTTGAATGCCGAAGTTTGGTTTAATACTGACAGTTCAAACTCGTTTAATTCTTCAATTTTTTGTTTAACTAAACCAAAATTAAATATCTGCTTTTTCCATAAGCTTCGTAACTCATCTACAATCAAGTTCACTGTTTCAATTGCACTCTGTTTCCTCTCTAACTCTTCTTTTTTCCTTTCCTCTTCTTTTCGTATATTTTCCCGTTTTGTTTGTTCTTCTACTTTTAATATTTTCTTTTCCCAAAAATTAAAATAATATATCTGAAATAATTCGGTTGAAAACTTAATTTGCTGCAAACTGACTGATTTATCAATCCATTTCGTAAGAAATTTGTTATTGTCAGTTAGAAAAGGGAATTTATAAGTACATATTAGTTTGAAATCTTCTGACCTTTCATCCAGTTTAAAAAAGTTCTCGAACTCAGTTAAATATTTAATATCTCGAACTGTTTGGCTTTGTCCGTGAACATCAAAATTGTCAAGAATCCAAATCAGATACATTTTTTTCCGTTTGTAGAATTCGTAACGGTTAAGTATATATCTAAGTGAAAGGTCAGATAATTGAATTTCAAAAACTAATTCTTTGTCAAAATATTTGCAATAAACATCTGGTTTACGTCTTTCATCTCCATCAACAATGAATTTATCATCTACGTTAATTGAATTGATTCCATTTATTCGTGATAGTTTTTCAGCAATCTTATTTTTTAATTCTTTATGCCTATCACTTTCTTTCGACCTATAAATTACATATATTTTTTCTGACTCATCGGGAGATAAATTGGTATCTTTTAACAAACAAGGTTTGGCTTTTGGTCCGTGTTTAAAATGAAGCCTATCATATTTGCTCGTAGATACATTTAACTTTTGGTCACATTCACAACAATTTAATTCAATCTCGTTTTTATGAAATTGTTTACGAACCTTGAAAGCATCTTTAGTGTCATCAAACACTTCATCCGCTTTTAAAATTTCACCAGAAACTTTATCAAATGCTTCTCTTATGCTTCTTTCATGTGCCATTGTAGGTTTGGTTTCTGATAGGTTGGGGTTATGATAGTACGGGTTTCCGAAGCACTTCACAACCAACATCAATTTTATTTTATGTCCATATTTTTCAACTTTACTACCAAACCTCGTATTACATTTTTGGAGTACGCTTTCCTTTTACCTTCAGTTTTTCATTAAGCTGACATTTATTATAAATATCCTTTTAGACAAGTAATTCGCTTACACATATTTTTTCAGCAGTTCTATGAATTAATTCAACTCTTTTAGATAAAAACTTATTAACGTCGTTTTTCGTCTTTATTGTTTTGGATTCTTATCTTCTACTTCAATTGTGTCTTTCTTTTGTCCTTTCTCATTTTCATTCAGCATTATACTGTTTCTTTGTACTGAACGCCAACTTTGAGTATCAAAATACTAGCCAACTGGTGTTCTTTCATCAAGTTAATATACAATACAAGTTTATAATATCTATTCTTTCCTTTTTGGTTTTAAATCCTTTTTGATTTTCTTTACATCTTTTGAAGACTGACTATCTTCTTTTCTCACTTTTTTATCAGTTTGACTCAGGCTTCTTTTAGATGTCGGTTTGATAGACTTTGGGTTAGTAGTTTTTTCTTTAAACCCTGTTGCAATTACAGTGATCCCAATGTTGTTCCCAAGTGACTCATCCTCGCCAAGACCCCAAATCAAATCAGCTTCATGTCCACTTTCAGCCTGAACATATTCAGTGATTTCAGAAATTTCGTCCATGGTAATGTCATCAGAACCGGAGACGATATGTAGCAGTATGTTGGTTGCACCATTAATATCATTATCATTGAGCAGCGGTGAGCTCATTGCCTCTACAATTGCTCTCATTGCTCTGTCTTCACCTTCGGCAATCGCCTGACCCATTATTGCTTTTCCGGAATCTTTAATTATAGTTTTAACATCCTCGAAGTCAGTATTTACTTCTCCCGTGGCAGTTATTATTTCTGCAATCCCCTTTACGGCAATGGTCAATACATTATCTGCCTTTGCAAAAGCCTCTCTAACGGAAAGGTTACCATATTGGATTCGTAGTTTATCATTATTGATAACAAGTAATGTATCAACATATTGTTTCATTTCTTCAATACCCTCAAGCGCTTGCAAGGAACGACGATTGCCCTCCCATTGAAAAGGGAGAGTTACTATTCCAACAGTAAGTATGCCCATTTCTTTCGAGAGTTTGGCAATTACTGGAGCAGCTCCGGTTCCTGTTCCACCTCCCATACCCGCAGTAATAAAAAGCATTTGGGTGTTTTCGGTGAGCACTTCCTTTATTTTTTCAATTGATTCGGTGGCAGCATTACGTCCAACTTCGGGTTTGGATCCGGCTCCAAGGCCTCCTGAATGACCCAATTCAACTTTTGCAGGAACAGGACTAGACTCTAGTGCTTGGGTATCTGTATTGCAAATAACAAAGTCTACTCCCTTAATACCCTGTTTAAACATGTGATTTACAGCATTACTGCCACCACCTCCTACGCCTATAATTTTAATTAATGATGACAGTTTATAAGGTTTAATAGCATGGTTTATATAATTACTTCTATTATCTATAAACTTATCAATATCTTCATAGTTATTTACAATTAATGAGGCTAAGGACTCATATGCATATCCCATGCTAGAAGGATCACTATATCCATGTTCTAGAACTGATAATTTCTCTCCAAAAGAGAAATAAGGAATATATGGTATTTTAGTTTTTTCAATGAATTCCTTAAGTTTCACTTTTAAAGGTAACCAATCATTGTAAACATTCTTCAGCGTATCAGAGACTTTATTAATCCAAGCTTGAGAAATTTCAAATTCTGTTGTTGTATCAAATCTACTAAGAATTGGAAAGATTATTAAATTTTGTCTATCATAAGGTTGTGACTGTTGACTGAAATTTATTCTTTCAATAACTTCTTTTGTACCCAGAACACTCTGCTCATTTGTATTTGTAAAAACCAAAACAATATCTGGCAATTGTATTGTACAAATACCTCCATTATCAGTAACTCCTGTTCTGCTATCGATTAAAATATAGTCAAATTCTAATTTCCATTCATCTCTTATTCCTTCGAAAAATTCAAATCCAGAGTTTTCCTCATAAAGATTATCAATATCCAATTGTTTTAGTTTGTCGAAATAATCACTCCCATTCTTTCCAGAACCTAAAAATTTTAGAGTATGTTCATTAGCAATTTTAATTTCTTGAAGATAATGGTTCCAATTTACTTTATTATTGGAAGTTTTCTCAAGTAAAAGATCTATTACTCCACGTTTTTTGCTTAATTTAACGCTACTATAATTCATAAAATACCTTTCTAAACCCGGCGCTTCTAAATCCCAGTCTACCATTAAAACTTTATATCCCCATTGAGAAAGTATTGTAGCAATATTTGCAAGTGACATGGTTCTTCCAACACCACCCTTATAGGAATAAAAAGTTATTACTTTTCCCTTATTCATAGTCTTGGTTTCTGAAATTTTATATTTGTTGATAGATCAATCTCTTTCTGGGATTCCTCTATCCAATCCAAATTGGCTAATTTTACAGATATTTCCTTTGAATTTATTATTGCTTGTGCAACTTCATTAGCCCAAGCAATTAGTTTGTCCTGTAACTCAATATATCTTGCTGTTGTCTTAAATCCTTCTCCTATCCGAAAATGATTTCTGCAATCCAATGTCTGAATTTTTTTTACGCAATCAGGGAAAAAATCACCATCATTAATTCTTACTGGAACAATTAACCCAGAAGGATTTTCTTTAGACATAAAACCTTGTTTTATCTGTCGATAATGAAAAACTTGAAATTCTCTTTTACACCACTCTGACATAAAATATGAAGGAGATAAGATAGGAACCATGATTTTTGATTGAAGCAAAGAATTTAAAATAGTTTGTTCCCAGTCACTTCCACCTTGAATTTCCCCATCATCTTTGAAAACAGTAATTTTACTATTTAAAGCATCTTCAACATAGGGAACAAACAATGGAAAAAACACATCATTAACCCATTGGCTATGTGGGCTCTTACGAGAGTAGCTCAAGAAGATGTCATATTTATATTTCATGTTTTAGTTTTTCGGTTTTAATTGTTGTTATTCACAATGTGTCACGTCCTAACGTTTGGGCTCGATAAGTAGCCGTATTTCATTAAATATTTTTGTAACAGTGACTCATCCTGAAATTTACATATTATGTTCTTTATGAAGCTAACCACGAGGATATTTATTTTAGCCATTGTTAGAAGTTGAGCTTCTTTCATACAACCTTCTTAATATTATATTGGTCTCTTATTCTCCATATTTCAACGGCTTTTTCAATATACAAGTTAATATTATTTATGAAGTCATCCCATTTTACAGTTTTAATATATGAACTTTCTCCTTCGTGAATTTTTGTTTCATTACAAGTCCTTAGTACTGGTTTTTTAATATTAAACATATTTTCACTTAGGATTGTAAATAGTTGATTAGTAAAATGAGAGATGCTATTGCATTCAGAGTTATTTCTATAATACCATTCATATGTTCCTTCCGAGTCAGGTAAAACAACACCTAAAACTGCATTTGTTTTACTGTTCCTACCTTGTCTTGATTGCTCTTTTAGCGAATATGATATTTCCCAAGGTATCCATTGTTCTTTTTCTAGTATAGAATTGTCTTTCATCCCCTTGGATATAAGAACAACCGTAACGGTACTGTCAAATATTTTATCACCTAATTTTGAACCAATCGTAGAATCGGCTAAACTTCCCATACTTTCTTCGTCATTCTCACCCTTGTTTATGTGGTCTCCTTCTTCAAGTTTACTTTGCAATTCATCAACATAACTCCTTGCTGTTGTTTCTTCAAACCAAACAGATGGAAGTTTTTTTACTTTATTATCCGAGTATTTATATGAGACAAATATTTTCTTTCCCATAAATATCCTATTTTAATAAGAACATCACAATTAAAGTCATTACAATTGAAATACCATAAAAAGGCACGAGTGTCTTAGAAAAAATACCACACAACCAAGTCCTATTTCTCTTTATAAACTCTTTCGTATCCATCGAAAAATCAATTTCTGTCTCCACTTTATTTGAGACTTCTTTGTATAAATCTCTATATCTTCGCTCAACAGCAATAAAGAAGCCGTCCAATATCCAAAAAACAGGAAGTGCGATATATGATACTAATACAAATTTAATGTTAGCATCCTTTGCTGCAAGAGCAAACAATGCAGATATTAGTGTAATTGTCCACCCTTTCAAAAGAAATGAGTTTCTATTCATTCTGTCAATTACATTTTGAATGAATTCAAGATGCTTTAATTTCTTTTCCATATCATTATTATTATTTCTGTTCTGTGTTGACTTCAGCCTTGCCCATATCGTTTAGGTCATGTAGCCGTTTAGTTATAATTATTTTTGTGTTTATGTGCGATGTTCAAACTTACAATTTCTTTTCTTAACGAAGCCTAAAAAGAGGCTATTTGGTATAGCTATTGTTGTGGCAAGTTATTTTTCTTTTTGAATTGACTTGTAATGTAGTGACCGAAATCATCTTCAATTATTTGACTATATGATTCATTATTTGGTATGATTTTCTTCCACATCATAACATTCTTTTCTACTTCAGCATATTGATGAAGGGTCATTTTTACTTCACCCTTATCAGGATTATAATTTTCTATTGTCACTTCATATAATCTTTTAAGTTTTAGGTTGTTCTCAACGAAGTTAGGATTTAATGCCATATTAACTCCTTTAAACTGAGTTTGAACACTCGGGTACATTAATATATCAGTTCTAAAATTATGGTCAGCATATAAAGATCTGTGTGCTAACGATGCAGAAAGTGAATAGTTATTGTCATTAATGAAACTCTTGTCAAGAAATGTTAGATATTCAATTAATCCATCCTTTCTTTCAGGATCAAGTTTTTTCTTAGATCTTTTTTCAAAAGGCTCGTTAATTCTTTCTCTTATTTCTTTTTTGAAAACTTTAAAATAGTTTTCATCTGGTAGATCAGATTGAAGAAATGATTCAAAAACAAATTCTTGATCAGTAGGGTGAACCTCCCATTTCGATAAGCAATATTTTTTTTCTGATCCGCCATTATTTCTAACAACTTCAATTAAGGCTGTCATTGCATCATTTGAACAATAAAAAACTGGATATTTAGGGAAATTACAGCGTCCCATTCCAGTCAAATGTATGGGAGGATAACTATGTTCTCTTACTAAATTAATATTTGAAAAAGAATCCATTTCTCTTGCTCTGAAGATAGAGAGTTTAAAGTCTTTTTGCTTTAGTGGTTTTAATGCATTAAGTATTATCCCAAATTCTGAAGTAAGCATTTTTGTAGTATTTTCTACGAATGACTTAACATTGGTTTTTCCATTATACTTTGGAAAATCAGTTGTATTTAGTCTGTTAATGGAACTTATTACCTCATCTTTTTTTGGAAAATCAGTAAATTTCATTTTGTCTTTTTAATTTGCCACAACTATTGTACATGTATAGGTTAATTTTATCCACTATACCTAAAATTATGTCACTGTTAACTTACTCAGTCTTTTAACATCTAAAAAAACATAATACAACATCAAATATTTGCAAAAGTCTATTCTTAAAAAAATACTTTGCGGCTTTTTTATGGACATGGTTAATAATTTGAAATTAATAGATAGTAAAAGTACTGATATTTTCAATAGAATATTATATAAGTGTTGAAATACTAGTTAATTACCGTCAAATCTCAAAAGCCAATAGTCCTTCTTGCTTAGCCTTTTCAATTACCTGATACAATTTCTCTTTATTGAATTTATGAAGTAAATTTTTACAATGAAAATTGACTGCATATGTACTACTACCTAATATCCTACTGGCCTCCTCTTTGCTAAATCCCATTGCAAATGCTTTAAGTACTCTTTGTTCGGATGTTGTACAATTCAATATTGTATCCTCATTCTTGGGAATAGGCACTCCATGGCCGATTACCTTTTGCCCAGCATTAATAGCCTTAATTACCGCTTTTATCTCATTAAGAGATGTGAACCTATTCAATATTGTGTCTGCTATATTTATCCAGGGAGTAAATTGGTGGTATGGATAATAAATCGTTGATAACACGATAACTTTTTTATCAGGGTATTGGTTTTTAATAAGTTTACAAGAATATACTCCACTATTAAAATTTGATCTTATGCCAAGAAGGATAATTTTAGCAGTTGATATTTTAAGTTGTGGCAAAGCCTCTTCTACTGAATTTGCATCTCCAATAATATTAATATCACCAGTTTTTTCATTCATTGATTGTCTAAGGATGTCAATCGTTGGTTGGTGGTAATCAATATAAAATACTTCTATCACTTCCTTACTATTAGCCAAACCATTTATCATTGTATTATTTTGGAAATAAATATACCAATAAAACGCCTGTGTATCAAGTGGTTAATTAAGTATTTTTTTACTACACTAAAGGGTAGGAAATTCTAAGTGTAAATTTTGTAAAAAGCACTTAATCAAGTAATTCAGGTTTTAGGCTCTGCAATTTGTTTCAAGGTCAGTTTTTGTAATTCTTCTGGAAATGTAAATTTATTTATAAAAGTGATTTATTATATTTCGTCTTTTTTACTTTTTTCAATTCTTCAATCAATAAATGAACCATATAACAAGGATTAAGCAATGGTTTTAGTTTCTTAACTCTACTATTGTATTTTCTTGACCACTAATGAGACTTTCTTTCATTTTAACACGTATCAAATTTCAAGGTTTTCTATGTGCTAAAGCTCCACTTTCTGGAGGTCCATATGATTTATTCTAGGTCAGTTGCAATTCTATCATATTGATAGTATATCTTATACGGCACACATTGATTAGATTAATTCTTAACCATACCCACTTAATTAAGAAATTCTTAATTTGAATACCTACTATTTACTATTGCCTAAAAACCACTATTAACCAACCTTGTCATGAGTTTACCTGTGAACGACATTTGTGACAAAAAAGTCATGAAAAGTTTAAACACATTATCTATCGTAGTAATCATTACACTTTTGTTTCCATTAGTTACTTCGGCACAAATAGTATCATTTGAATACGACAATGCAGGCAACCGTGTTCTACGGGATATCATTTATCTACAACCAACAATTGTTGATACAAATAACATCAAGCAAGCAGAAGTATTTAAAGAAATGATGGGCGAAACCATTGTAACAATAAGTCCAAATCCAAACGGAGGAAGATTTTCTGTTAAGATGGAGGGGTTTGATTTGGAAAACCCACCACAAATGTACCTACATAGCATTAGTGGTACAATGATTTATGAAAATCGTAATGCTTCAATATTAACTGAAATAGACATAAGTAATCGAGAAAACGGAACTTACATTCTCAGTTTAATAGTTGGTACTGAAAGAAAAACCTGGAAAATAATTAAGCAATAACTCATCACCTATAATAAAAACCAATACCATGAAAAAGATAATTTACATTTTAGCAATAAGTTTTTTACATTTTGGCCTTGCAAACAGTCAAGAAATTGAAATAAACAGAAACCTTGAAGTAGGCACATTGCCAGGAAGTTTTGGGGTAAGTCCAACGGGGGCTGCGACTTATACAATTCCAATAGTTTTGCCTGAAGGCAGGGCTGGAATGACACCTAAGTTAGCGTTTACATATAACAGTCAATCACCTTCCACAGTAATGGGTCAAGGTTGGGGAATCTCTGGGTTTTCTTCTATTTCAAGGAGTAACCCAACATTATATTACAATGATGAAATTGACAATATCGATTTCGTAAACGACCAGTTAATGCTGGATGGAAATAAATTAATTAAAATTGGTACTGAAGATGGAAATATAATTTATAGAACAGAAATTGATGAAATTGCAAAAGTAGTCTACTATGCTGGAACTATAGGCATTGACTATTTCAGAGTCTGGACAAAAACAGGATTAATAAAAGAGTATGGAAAAGCAAACGATAGTAGGCAAACCTACTCAAATCAAACAGAGGCACTTATATGGCATTTAAATAAAGTTATAGACAGAAATGGAAATTTTGTAACATACTCTTACCATAAAAATGAAGTGAATGGAGAATTATACCCAGAGCAAATTAATTATACGTGGTTTGAGAATGATACTGAGAATTATCTTGCTACCTATACAATTCTATTTTCATATGATCAGTTAGATCCAACAATGTATCAAATATTTCTCTTCGAGAATAGTAATTTAGAAAATGAATCTAGCGCTTTCATTAACAGTAACACAGTAAGGCTCAGTTCAGTGAATGTTATTAAAGGAACGTCCGATGAAGATCCGAAACTTAAAACCTATTTATTGAACTATGAAGATGAAAATACTCTTGCAGGAGAATATTTTCTTCGAGAAATTTCATTGGAGACATATAATACTATTACAGGTGAAACAAAAAAACTGAATCCAACATTATTTAATTGGCATTTATTTGAGCCAAATTTAAGTAAATCTAATTTTGAAAAACCAGAAAATGAAATCGTTAACTATTTTGCCAAATATCTTTTAGCATCATTTGATATTGATGGTAATGGCACAGATGAAATTGCTGAAATTATTGGACATTATTCAGGAAATGGATTTAACCCTAATAAATTACACATTAATTTTCCCTTGGCTCCAGGTGAAGAATTTATTATTGATTTAAATAGTGCTTTTGAAGGAGAATATAAATATTTAATAGCAGGAGACTTTACCAATGATGGAAAAGACGAACTTGTTTTGTCGGGCGTAACCAATACGAAAATATACTCCTTCTCACAAGATAATGGTTCTTGGAATTATGAATCAATTTGGGAAATACCTGGAAGTTATTATCCGATGCTTGGTGATGTTGATGGCAATGGACTTCAAGACTTACTTTTAGTAAATGAGTTTGAAGGTTTTGCGAATCTATTTTTAGGAACGGGAGATGCACTAAATTTATTTTCAAATGAATTATACCCAATAGAATTTCTGTTTAATGAAGATGACCCTTTTCAGGACATAGTTTCTTTATCTGATTTTAATGGTGATGGAAAAGCAGATATTGCAATTGAAAACAGAGAAAATTTTTATGAATTTGAAGTATTAGACAAAATAGTATATGATGTTGAGATATATTCCTTAATAGGCTCAGTGTTTGGTTCGTTAGTGTCTTACCCAGTAGATGAAGATGAAGATTTTGTAATTAACGATCCTACTGAACAGATAGGTGCATTGAGTTATTCGGATTTTAACGGAGATGGAAGAACAGATATAATGTTTAGCAATGTTTCATATCCTTCTTCCTCCTTACCAAGTTTTAATGATACTAGGTTGTCTTATGGCAAAGGTTTCATTAGTGGTAGTTCTTATAATATCGAGATTCTTGATGCTTATGATAAAGGGGCAAAATACATAATGGATCAGAATAATGATGGTAGAGCAGATTTGATTTATCTAAAATTTGATAATCAGATAAAACATCCTGATGGAACAATTGAATTTGTTGACCCCTTTATCCGTACAGAAACCTTCTACACTAGGCCTGATGGGCTTTACTCAGCCTCTGTAGTTGAAACAACAAACCTTGATGCCGGTGCACAATTACTTTGGCAATCAAATTTAATAATTTTTGCTGATATAAATGGTAATGGCATCGTATCTCCAGTAGTAAGTCTGATACGTAATATAGGCGACGAACTTACCACTAATATAAATCCACCTGTTATCAGGGAAATAACACTCCGCATGCTACATGATGAACAATCAATAGCAGCAAATGTAATAAGCTCTATTCGTAGTGGTTTAGGAGTTATGAGACAAATACAATATTATCCATCTAGGTTATCATTTTCTGGGCATGGAGAGTACGAATATCCATATAGTCTATCCAAAAGAAAGACATGGTTAGTTCAACAAACTTTTATTGAAGGGAATCAAGAAAATTATTTAGGGCATGTTTCATATGCCTTTAGGAAGCCTATTACAATGTTAAGAGGTAAAGGGATGTTGGGTTATAGTCAAGTAATTATTAATAATCATACAGATAATATAAGAACAACAAAAAACTATGCTTTTATTACTAAAGAGTTAGATGCAAAAGAGTTGTATTATATTAAATATGTTGAGAGCAGTATCGTGGAGGCAATAGAAGATGGAATCGTTATTCAAACACTATCCAACCAAAGTAATCAACTTGATATCAAAAATACAGTAAATGGTTACAATAAGATCTTTATTCCAGTACTTACTCAAAGTTTAAGAAAAACTTGGGATCTGGATGGTTCTTTTGTAGCTACAAAAAAATCCCTACAAGAAATAGAAGATATTGATAACTGGGGTAATTATATGAACTCAACTTTCTTGTTAGATAAAGATTCTCCTCTGCTAGATGAGAATTATAATTTCAAAACTACAACAACAAGTACTTATCTGATTGATGAAGCTGATTGGCTTGTTAATAGACCAGAGAGTTTAACAAGTACTCTATTTGATTATAATGCAGCAGATGAAGGCGATGAATCTCTTGCTAATTATGAATATTATTTAGACAGACCTCATATTCTAAAGAAAAAAACTGTCGTGCCCAATAGTGAAAATAAATATTTAACTTCTATAGAATATGAGTATGACGTATTTGGTAATAAGACTAAGGAAACTATTGATGCGCCAAACTTTTCAGAAGAGATCAATGGCGAAACACACCTTGTTACCCCAAGAACAACTGAATATCTATTTAACACGGAAGCTCCAAACAATGGCCGTTTTCTTACTTCTGTAAAAAACACATCCGAAGGTGGTGTAGACTATATATCAGACATGTTATTCGATGATATTACTGGACATATTGATAACAGTATCAATGCTGCAGGGTTGCAAAGCACATATGAATACAATCAAATGGGGATGCTTGTAAAGACAACTTCGGCAGATAATATTTCCTCAAACAGCAGATTGTACTGGAGTATTGAACATCAAGATGCCCCAACAAACAGTCAGTATTATTATTATAATTATCGTATTGAAGCAGGGAGTCCATTTGTAATGGAGAAGTCTATTGTATTTTATGACAAATTCGGTAGAGTACTCAGGAATATAAGTTATGATATGGAAAACAGAAAGGTATTTGTTGATTATTCGTACAATTCAAAAGGTAGATTAAATAGTATGAGCCAACCATACTTTACCTTGCAATCAACCCCAAAACTAACTCTCTTTTCTTATGATTTATTAGGTAGAGTAGAAACAAAAACTTACCCTTTTGGTAACATTTTGATGTATACATATAGTGGACGAAGTAATAGTGCAACAAATTCCGGAACAGGAATTACAATTACAAAAGAAATCAACCCTAAAGGCAAGTTAATTAACGTTTTTGATCCTGCTGGAAATATTAACTATTCTTACTATAGTTCTGGAAATCTAATGTCAACAAATGCAGTGGGATCTAATACAAGTTTCAAATACAATGCGGCTAATATGCAAACAGAAATAAATGAACCCAATTCTGGGAAAACTTTATATATTTACAATCCCTTTGGTGAACTCATCAGTCAAACTGATGCTAACAATAGCCAATATGTTATGTATTATGACAATTTGGGACGCATGTTTGAAAAAAAACTTACAAACAACAATAGTGTTACACAATATGTGTTTAATGAAGAAACTCCTCCTTCTGGGGAAACTGGTTTAGGGTTTGGATTACTACAGGAGGTAATAGGCCCAAACGGAATAAAAAATAAATATCACTATGATGATCTAAATAGGATAATTAGTAACAACAAAACAACACCATACGGGCAGTCTGGACAAGTTGAGTTTGTAGAATCCTATACTTATAATCCACAAACTGGCAGGCCCAACACTTACACTTACCCATCTGGCTTAACAGTAAGTTATGATTATGCCCAAAATGGGATGATGTGGAAAGTAAACATGATCGAGGGTGAAAATGAGACACTAATTTGGGAAAATTTGGGCACCAACAGATTTGGACAGATTATTGACTTTACTCTAGGAAATGGTGTTTCTACACATAAAAACATTGATGATTACGGTTATTTAGAGCGAATTGAAACTTATGATGCTCAAAATAATGATATTCAAGATCTGGAATATGATTTTAGTGCTGTTACAGGTAACCTATATTGGAGAAAGGATAATATTCTTCAAAACACAGAATCTTTTGCTTACGATGACTTATTAAAATCAAGACTTGAAAAATGGCAGGTAAATGATGGTCAATCATTTGAAATAGACTATGATAACAATGGAAATATCTCAACTAAATCAGATGTAACAATAGATGGCTTTGGCCATTATGGTTACACTAGTTGGGATAAACCAAATGCAGTAGTAAGTATTACAATACCTGAGCCGGAATATGCAGTTAACAATGGACTACAAAATATCACATATACCGCTTTTAATAAAATAGAAAGTATTGAGCAAAACGCAAATGAAAATATATTAAGAACTCAGTTTTATTATGGTCCAGACAACAGACGTACCAGCACAACAACCTATAAAAATGAAATAGTTATTCAGAATAAATATTTTATTATGGGCAATTATGAAATAGAAGTTGACGAAAGGGGTGCACAACGTAAGTTGCACTATATAAATGGTGGTGATGGACTATTTGCCATATATGAGTGGGTAAGAAAACCTGGGGCTATGGATGAAAATAAAAGGATGTTCTACATCCACAAAGACCATTTAGGTAGTTATGAAACAATAACTGATGAAGATGGAGTCATTGTTGAGAAGTTAAATTTTGATCCCTGGGGAAGACGTAGAAATCCACTTACCTGGACTTTTGAAAATGTCCCACAAGAAACACTTTTTGATCGTGGTTATACTGGCCACCAGCACATGGACAAGTATAATTTGATAAATATGAATGGTAGACTGTATGATCCTTGGCTGGGACGAATGCTATCATCAGACCCAATCCTACAAGCACCTACTAACAGCCAAAACTACAATAGATACACATATGCTTTGAATAACCCTTTGAAATATACAGATCCTAGTGGCTATAGATATGGTCCAAATAATTTAGTTGATGAAAACGGGATGCGCTATAAAGATGATATGCCTGGATACAGTGAGACTGGTGAGTATAGTCATAATGTACAGGTAGTAGATGGAACTGGAAGAGGATGGTCAATGGGTTTTGCAGGTAATAATTTTAATAATAATGGGTTTTCAAATTCTACAGAAAGTGTGGTTGAGGTATTATATGACAAAGACGGCAATATAGTAGGAACAAAAGTTGTTACAAACACAAATACCTATGATAATAACTTTAATACTATTGTATCTAGTAAGAATAGAAATGCTGAGACCGAATCTGATGCTGAGAAAGTAGAGGAGAATGTAGTTCTAAAAGCATTAGCTTTGTTTTTAAGAGAATCTCCTATTTTACCTTCAGGTTCATTATTCGGTTTTGTATTAAACCCATTTTATGGTGCAGAGGCTATTTTTATGGATGCTGGCATAACCCATATTGCAACTGAAATTGATGGGGGAGTTTTTTTTATACTAACTGGTGATAATATTGGAGATATTGTACCCTACGGTGAATTTGGAAAAGGTGGAAGTACTGAAGTTGCAACAGGAATAGAATTAGGAAGAGTTGACTTGTGGGGTACAAAAGAAAGTACATTTAATCGATTAGATATAAATGGGGGACGACACAAATTTTGGTTATCTGGATCACCTACTGGAGGTATTATATCAGGAGGGATCAACTTTGCGATAAACAGTTTTACTGATTCGCGTAAAGTCACTTACAGTGGTATTTCTATAGGTTTTGGTCAATCCCTCTTTGGTATTGTAGGTTTTGGTTACAATTATGGAGAAACAATCACAGATAAATAAAAAGAATATGAAAAAATATTTAAAGGAAATTATTTTAGCAATTTCATTTGTTGTATTTTCAATAGTTTATATTAACTATATAATGAAAAAGGATAAAGAACAACTTGAAGTATATAATAAAGAATATATTGAAGTAATAAAGGGTCAACAATTAAAAGCGCAAATTTCTAATATATTTGATCCCGAGGGTTTTCGTATAAATGTATACTTTGCATATTTACAATTAAGTAATGGAAAAAAGATTAGTGTATCTGTTGAACATAATCCTGGCCCAAAAGAGGATTTTAGAGAAATTTTAGCAATTGGTGATAGTATTGTTAAAGAGTCAGGGTCTGACAGTTTGTTTGTAATTAAAACAAAAAATAAACAAGTAATTATATATGATTTCATTTTAAAAAAAAGAAGTAAATAATGTACTACATGGACAAATTATTTTTATGGAGTTATAGCATGCAAATAAACAACAACCTCAAATCGGACAGAGCAATATTTGGTGCTTTTATTACAGTAGTTGTTTTCTTTGAGGCAATATTTACAACCGTAGCAAATGTTTTGTGGTATTACACAACTTATGGTATCAATTTGAAATCGGATTATAAAACCGCAATGATAATTTCTATTATTATTGCTGTTTTTGTTTCTGCATATTACTTAATTGGTTTTAGGTTTAAAAATATCCTACACGAGTATGATAAATCCCAATTACAAAAAAACAAAAAGAATAGTTTACGAGCTATGATAATAGTGGGCACAACATTTGGGTTTTCTTTACTTAGTTATTTTTTGATTAACTGAGAAATGTAAAGTGATGCAAGAAATTGTATTCAATTCATCTATTTCTTTAATAATTATTACCACTTCTTTATTAATTTTGACACTAGCCGAAAGGAGAGGCTCTGTATTCAAATTACTTGAGATTTAAACCTTCCTTCTCATTTATACCATTCTATTCACAAGATGGTTCAGTTTAGGTTGTATTCCATAAACTTCCATGTACTTACATTAAGATGTGGGAGACGTTTCATTTTATTGTACTATGAATAGCATCTAATAAGGCTAATCTCATATTTGCTATTTTCAATTATTTCTTTCTTTAATCTGATAACCTACTAAATACTGTTGCCACAAAACCACTATTATCCCACCTTGTCAAGAGTTACCATGAGCACGAAATTTGTGACAAAAAAGTCATGAAAAGTTTAAACACATTATTTATTGTTGTAACCATTACAGTTTTGTATCCACTAGGTATTTCAGCACAAACAGTAAGTTTTGAATACGACAATGCGGGCAACCGTGTTCTACGGGATGTAATTTACCTCCAACCAACAATTGTTGATACTAATAACATCAAGCAAGCAGAAGTATACAAAGAAATGCTAGGAGAAACTATTGTAACAATAAGTCCAAATCCAAACGGAGGAAGGTTTTCCGTTAAGATGGAGGGATTTGACTTGGAGAACCCACCACAAATGTACCTACATAGCATTAGTGGTACAATGATTTATGAAAATCGTAATGCTTCAATATTAACTGTGATAGACATAAGTAATCGAGAAAACGGAACTTACATTCTCAGTTTAGTAGTTGGTACTGAAAGAAAAACCTGGAAAATAATTAAGCAATAGAAACAGGAAACAAGAATCTAGAACCAAGAAAAAGGACAAGAATGTCTTTACTCCTGTCGCTTAATTCCTAAGTCCAAAAAAAAAACACTATGAAAAAAGTAATTTATACATTATTAATCAGCATAATAAGTTTAAGTTGTGCATTTGCACAAAGCAGAGTTTTAGATACAAATGCTGAAGTTGGCTCATTACCAGGGGGTATTGCTGTTAGCCCATCAGGCGCAGCAACATATAATATTCCATTGGCAATTCCGGAGGGACGAGCAGGGATGACTCCATCAATTTCAATAAACTACAATAGTCAATCAGGCAATGGATTGCTTGGTGTTGGATGGAGTATTGGGGGATTGTCAGCAATCTCACGTGGTGGAAACACTATTTATCATGATGGGCAAGTAGAAGGAATTAAATTTACTAGTGATGATGGATTTTTTCTTGATGGACAGAGGTTATTATCAATTAATGATAGTGATCTAGAATTTACAACGGAAGCGGAGTCATTTTCAAAAATTATTGCTCTAGGAGAGGCAGGTAATGGACCAGAACATTTCAAAGTTTGGACAAAAGATGGTAGAATAATTGAGTATGGAAACACATCTTCTTCACGGATAGAAGCATCAGGAAAATCCGAAATACTTACTTGGCATGTTAATAGTATTGAAGATAAGTTAGGTAATTATATTGAATTTAATTATATAGAATCATTCGGCATGGGGCTTATATCACAAATTAAATATGCTGGAAATAGTAGGACTAATGATGATTCGGATTACACAGTTAACTTTATTTACCCTTTATTTGATTTGAGAACCGACCCAATTAAAAAACATATTGATGGTAGTACTATTGAAATGCATAATTTATTGGATAAAATAATTATTAGTAGAAATCTAGGCGAAATAATTAATACATATAAAATTACGTACTCTGATGACTTTTATTCCCATATTGAAAACATAAAACTATATGCAGGTGATGAAACTGCACAATATTTTAATGAAACGATTTTTGACTGGGGTGATATTAATCATGATGTGGGTGAAGAAATAATTAGTGAAACAGTGCCAGATGTAGAAGAATACTTTCTGGATATAAATGGTGATGGTTTAACAGATATTATTAAGGCTTTTTGGGTAAATGAAGATAATCAAAAAGTTTATTATAACTGGAATTATAAATTGCGAAATTCAAATGGACAGTCATTTTTACCCCCTGTAAATTTTGACCAAGATATAAATCCCAAACAACTATATTTATTATCTGGTGATTTCAATGGTGATGGTTTATTTGATTTTGCTGAAGTCTCATTAAAAGATATTTATGCACCTGAAAAAATAGAAAATGTCAGTATTGAACGAGTATTTTACTCAACGGGTTCTACATTTGATATTAAATATATTAGTTATATAAACTACGAATACGAAAACATTGTTTCTTATTTCACCGGTGACTTCGATGGAGATGCAATTACTGATTTTCTAATTGTAGAAAAAAATAAGACAACAAGTAATACTCATATATGGAAACATATATTGTCAAAGGATTTTGCTAGGGAATTAAGTGTAACTATAGATTTTGGAAATACCGATATTTCTGACGCAGGTGTTTATTTAGGTGATTTTAATGGTAATGGGAAAACCGATATTCTACGAACTGCCAAATATGGAGGAAATCCCCATACTAGTAATAGTTTTATTTATGAGTTTGATTTTCAGAATAATCAAACGGATGTTATTTGGGGTAGTGTAAGTAATGGTTATCCAAATATTTGGTATAGAATCTACACAGGTGATTTTAACAATGATGGTATTACAGATATATTAACATATAATTACTATTCTGCAGGTGGTTGGAAAGCCAGTTGTTTTAATGGTAAAGATGAGTGGGAAGAATTTGGTCTACTGCCTATAATAAATTTTGATCCTGAGGATGATATAGATCAAAAATATCATGGTATAGCTTTATCAGATTTTAATGGCGATGGTACAACTGATATAATTGAACTTGAAAAAGACAACTATGAAGACAATTTTGCTAATTATCATATCTACTATTCAAACGGATCAGAATTTCTTGTGGATAATACCCCCACAGGAGTGATGTATTGTATTGGTGGATTAAATTTCAATGGAGGTAGCGGAATCCTAAAGCACTATAATAGCCACTTTGGGAATGATTTTAATGGTGATGGCAAGTCAGATTTATATAAAGAAAATGGATATTATAATGATCGAGTGTTTTTATTTGGCTATCTTAATACTAATGATAAAATATATGGTTTTACGAATGGCCTTGGAAACAATACTACTGTTTCATACAATACTTTAACAAACAATTTTATCTATACAAAAGGTTCTGGATCACTATACCCACTAACAGACATACAAGTCGCCATTTATGTTGTTGACAGCATCATTCCAGATCCGGGTCTTGGAACTGGATTAGAAACTACCTACCATTATAGTGGTGCAAGAATACACAAACTAGGCAAGGGTTTCTTAGGTTTTCAGCAGGTTATAGCAACTAGTAATTCTTCCAATACTATTTCAGAAACTAATTATGGTTTACTAAAAGAAACTCTTGAAAACAAAGAACTATATCTAATGCCCTTTCCTGATACAGTTAAAATATATTCTATGAATAATGGAGTTCTTGACAAGTTGCTTTCTGAAACATTTGTTGAAATGGGTTTAATACGGACACAGTCAAATGATCTTATTTATCTTCCGGTAACTACATCGTCTATTTCGCACTCATGGGACAATGATACTGAAAATACTTTTGTAAAAACAACTAAAACTGAACAGCCTCTTGATAAAATAGATGAATATGGTAACTCTCTGAAATCATATGCTGGTGTGGACAATCAGTTGTATGACGAAAGTGTTCCTGCTACGGACTATAAATATGTAACAACTGTGCAAAATACATATACTAATAATATTGATCTTGATAATTGGCTCATTTCAAGACCTGACTGGACAATGATTATAAAACATGATGATGACAATGGCACTAATGACAAAAAAATGAAATCAGAGTTTGAATATTACAATCAAACTAGTGATGCGGGTTTCTCTCTTCCAAAAAAAGTAATTACCATACCTATGCCTAACCTACAAGGTGAAGAGGACTATTATAATTCATTTACTAGAGTAAATGAGTATGAATACGATTATTATGGTCATTTAACAAAAAAAACAACCAGTGCTCCTTTGGCAGATACTCCACTTGACCAAATTATTACTGAGTATAAATATGATGTGTCTGATGAATTTAACACTGGCTATGGTCATAGGTTTCTTACCCGAATAATAACCCCTTCACCTGGTGATGATTATGTAGAGCAATTTGTTTATAATGTTATTACCGGTCTTGTTGAAAAAGAGATATCTCCAAACGGAATGATTACTGAATACGAATACGGTAGTTTTGAAAGACTAAAAAAGACAAATTATCCTGATGGTAATTTTGTTGATAATAATATGATATGGACAGGACAAACCAACGGTCAGTTGTACTATTCTGAAACAAAAAATAACAGCGGGGCAATAGCCAAAACGTATTATGATAAATTTGGCAGGGAATTGAAAAAGACTGTACCTCATTATTGGACACAAAAACATTCTTTTACTGAATATGATGAGATGGGGAGGATTGAAAGGGTTTCAACCCCTTGGATAAAACAAGATGGTGAACTGCAGTGGACCTATTTCGAATATGACACTATTGGAAGAGTAATTAAGACTACACTACCTACGGAAAATTTAATAACAACTGAGTATAAAGGTGCTACAACTTATACAACCAATAGTTATACGGGAATAAGAACTTATGAAAAATTAGATGCCCTTCGTAGGCCAATAGAAGTTTATGATCCAACAGGATTTGTAAAATATTATTACTTTAGCGATGGAAATTCAAAAGAAGTGGAAGCCGGAGGAATAAGCACAACAATGAAATACGATCCTATTGGCAATCAAATAGAACTTAACGAACCAAATGCTGGTGTAAATACTTATGTTTATGATGCTTTTGGGATGCTTACTGATCAAACAGACGGCAAGGGCAATCATTATAAAATGGAATACGACATTTTGGGCAGAGTTACGAAAAGAAGCCTTGAATCGGGCGGTAATGAAACAACCAATTATGAGTATATTGATAATAAGAATGATAATGGTTTTGGTAAATTAAGTCAAACAGACCTAAATAGTATAGTTTATACTTATGGCTATGACCCCTTAGGTAGAACAGTATCTGAAACACAGAGTTTTCAAGGTAATAATTATACATCAGAGTTTACTTATGATGAAAATGGCAACATAGACACATATACATATCCGGGAGGTCTTGAACTTGAATATGAATACTATAGTGATGGTAGTTTAGATTTAGTGAAGAATAATAAAAACCAGGAAATTTTATGGAAAGTAAATACACTAAATGATGAAGGAGGGCAAATAACTTCTATGACACTAGGAAATGGATTAAGCACTTCTAAATTATATGATGATTTTGGTTTTTTAACTGGAATAATTACCGGTAGCATACAAGACCTAGAATATAATTGGAATGCTAATACAGGAAACCTTAATTGGCGTAGAGATAATGTTTTTGGGTTAAAAGAAGCGTTTACTTATGATATGCTTTTGCAGGCAAGACTTGAAAGTTGGGAAGTAATTGGGCTTGAGAAGTATGAGGCTAATTACAACCATAATGGTAATATCTCAAAAAAAAGCGATGTAGTGTTTATGGGTGAAGGCTGGATGACTTATTACCAAACTCCGGCAGGGCCTCATGCGCTAACAAGTATTTCAAACCCAAAGGATGATTATCTAGAACATGCCGAAAAGCAAAGTATTGAATATACTCCTTTTAATAAAACCCAGCGCATTGACCAATTTAAGATAGACGAGAGCAGTAGAATAGGTGGTTATGATTATACTTATGGTATAGAATACGGACCGGACAGAGCAAGGAAAATTAGTGTGCTTTACAAAGATTATCAATTATCAAAAATGAAGCACTATGTGGGGAATTATGAAGTTGAGTTTGATGCTGAAGGAAATACACGTGAATTGAATTATATTTCAGGAGGTGACGGACTATTTGCTGTTTATGTGAACAATATGGGTGCCGACACCATGTATTATACTTACAAAGACCACCTTGGCTCACCTTATTGTGTAACCAGAGAAGATGGAGAGATAATTGTGTTAAATGGCAGGGAAGCACAGATATATAGTTTTGACCCATGGGGTAGAAGACGTCACCCCCAACGTTGGGATTTTGTTAATGTGCCAACAACCCATCTTTTCGACCGTGGTTTTACAGGCCATGAGCATCTGGATGCATTTGATCTCATAAACATGAATGGCCGCACATATGACCCTTGGCTTGGCCGCATGTTACAACCCGATAACTATGTACAAGCAGCGGGCTATTTGCAAAACTATAATAGGTATTCGTATGCAGCTAATAATCCACTGAAATATACTGATCCAGATGGGGAGGTTTTTGGCCTTTTAAGTTTTGGTTTAATGTTTGTTGGCGATGCAACCAGCAATCTAGTAAATGGAGTGAGTGATCCGTTTGGGACAGCATGGAATAATGCCAACACTACATTTTATGGTATGAACAGTGCTTTGCAGTTACCAATTTATACTAGTGACAACACGAATATTTCAGCAGGTCTAAGTCCCTTTGCATTGGGAGTATCAGTAAATGCATCATATACAAACGGTAACCTAACATATTCAGGTTCTGGTGGATTTGGATTTGGAGGTTGGTTTGTTGGAGGAGGAGTTACATATCATTCTGGTGATTTGGTAATGGGCATAAGTGTTGGAGGTGGTAAAAACCACTGGGGTATAGGTGCAAGTGCAATTTATAAAGGATATGGTGGCGGTTACACATATACGAATTATGGTGACGCAATTGGACCTGATGGATTATCAAACAGCCAGAATGTAGGTGGCATAAGCCTTTATTTTGGTGAATACCAGTTTAGGATGGAGAATGATTTCTTTGCTTTTGAACATCAAGATAGGTGGCGTTCCAATGCTGTTGAGTTTAGTTGGGGTCATGGTAAATATACTATAGGAACACATTTATACAATAATGATCCGAAAAATGTGGATGGAGAATATGAGTATAAAGTTGATCTAAATATTAAGAGTCCAATCTGGCAAAAGAACAAACATGGTATGGGGGGTTGGATTAATGGATTGACCTACTCAAGTCCAATTTATTTTGGTTTCAAATATGGGAACACTATTGATAGAATTGGATATAGCCACTATATTTTCCAGGATGCAACCCAAAATGGGATACATAAGTACTTTCCACTTGGTTATCAAAATTATTATGCTAATTACGAAAAGTTTAATTATGGAATGTACTATTATTCAGGTTGGCACAGTAATTATTCAATATGGGGGAGATAAATTATGAGATATTTGTTTTTAATATTAATTATTGTTTCAGTTCTTACAACAGGTTGCTACTCACACCTTACTAATACTGCAAAATCATTTACACATTGTTATCAAGAAAAGGACACAGGTATTGACTCATTATTAGATAATTATGGATTTTTTAGGAGTATGTTTATTTTCAAGTCCTATAAAGGTTATCAGGCAATCGAATATCAAGATACTGGGTATATAAATATCGTATTTTTTAATGATGGTTTTTTCCTTTATAATTTTGACATTCGCTATTTTAATGAGACTAAAAATAAAAGAAATGGATTTTACAATAAAGGTGGAGCGGAATGGGGTTTATATATAATCGACAATGATACAATTAAAGCACAAACAATTGAAACACCGGGTATGTCATGGTTAAAAACTGAATGGTGGTTTAAAATAATTGATAAGAATACAATTGAGTATCTTTATTCAAAAACGAATGCACCAATAACAATAGAGGATATTTTTAATAAGCAAAAAAAAGAAGACCTTACGCAAATAGTATTTCCTTATCAATTTGTTTCAAATAGGGATCTTCCTGACTCGGATAAAAGTTGGATTAAAAAGAAAAAATGGTTTTGGTGTAATAAGGAAAGATATCGAGATTGGAAAAAAAAGACATCGATGAGTCACTAATTACTACACAACAACGTATTCAAAGTTACACTCGTAGTCAAGTGGCCCACTCCGACAAGGTCAATATCACAAGTTAATGATACAAACAAAGGATTATGAACATTTTTTTAGTAGTATAATTGAACTTTAACTTAAACCTAATATAGGTTTTAATAAAAGCACAAATCAAATGGTAAGTTTGGTAGAATCAATCAGTGATATTCCTGTAAGTTTTGGACTGGTATTATGTAGTACTAGTTAGTCTTTTTAGAGTGATATAATAATTAAGTAAACTGAGATAGATATTTTGGAATTACGAATCCAATTATTTTACACAATTCTCTGACCTCGTATTAGGTGATGTTTTCAATGTAGACAATATCAGATATATTTTGAGAGTTTGGTGTATCAAAACAAGGGCTAAATAAGTTATACTTTATTAAATATGGCTAACCATTTTATTAATAGACCCAAAAGGGAAGACATTACATTGAGGATATTTGATTCATCTTGTGAGGATTCGCTCTCGCAGTTAGTTGTTTAGGGAATGAAACAAATGATCTAAAACAAACTTGTTAAGGTTAAAACAGAAAGTACTAGTTAGCAATCCATTGCAATATGGTAAATTTGAAAACATATTCGAATAAAGATTTAAAACGCAAAATTATGATGAAAATATTTTCCCTTTTAGTAATTGTATTATTAACAACTCCAAACTATGGGCAGGTTTCAATTGCTCCAACAATGGGTTTAACTTACTCAAGTAGAACTGGATGGTATAATGGTAATGAGGCTAGCCCTGAACAGAACAATAAATTCATTCTTGGGTTTACAGGTGGTGTTGCTGTAAATATAGAATTATCTAAGATGATAAGTCTGCAAACGGAGTTTCTGTGGATTCAAAAAGGAATGATTACTGCCAGTATGTATCCATTTTTTATTGATTTTGGTCAGAATTTCAAGGGTGGTGATTTAAAAATAATTTATAATTTTTTAGAGATACCATTACTAATTAAATTTTCCTTTGGTAATGACATTAAATACTTTGTTGAAACTGGCCCTTATGTCAGTTATGCAATAAATGGTAAATATAAATATGAGCCTTATAGTTATTTTGACGGGACAGAATCATCAGGAAAGATTAATTTTGAAGAGTTCACATTCGAAAACATACAGGATGGACGTCCTCACGATCCAAAGTATTTTAATCAATTGGATGTTGGAATCTACATTGGTGGTGGAATAGGTAAGAAAGTTGGGCCAGGGACTCTTTTAATAGACTTGCGTTATGGCTTTGGATTTATAGATTATTATAAGATCGAAAATTTTAGATATGTACCTGAAGGTTACAGGCCTTTTTACAATCGAAACTTTAATCTCACTTTTGCATATTTTATTTCCTTAGGCAAGAAGTAACTCTAATTTACCTACAATACCAGCGCAAGTTTTACTTGATTACAGTAATAGATGCCAAATTAATGAAATAGTATTTAATATCTTGAAGCAAGAGAGGGAATTACTTAAAATTGAAATAATGAAAAAATCATTCACATTAACATTAATACTCTTTAGTATTATAATAACAAGCATAGCACAGTCCGATTTGATAACAATTGATAATTCAGGTCTGGGATATAGGTTCTACCAGAATAATCAAATGCTTGGCCTAAAACAACTTCAGCAGGCTGTTATATCAAATCGTCAGGCTTTTGAGAAAGTAAATGCTGCTCGCAATTATAAAGTAATGGCATCAATTATTGGTGCTCCAGGTGGATTTTTAATCGGCTGGCAATTTGGTGCCACAATTGCGGGCGGTGAACCAAACTGGCTTATGGCTGGCATTGGAGCAGGTCTTATTTTAGTTTCGATACCAATTTCATCAGCAGCCAAAAAACAAGCCATAGAGGGTATGGAGATTTATAATTCCTCATTAGAGGACATATCTTATAAAAAGAATAAGACGAAGCCTGAATTCAGTTTTGGAACTACATCTGAAGGCATTGGGGTTCGAATGCGATTCTAATCACGAAAACAATAAAATAAACCTGCTTAGAAATAATATAATCAAGTAGGTTATTAGTATATAAATGATCTTTTTAAAGAGAACCTTTATCATGGTAATTTGTTTACAAAAACTTCATTTTCCCCCAAGATTTTAGATTCTTCAGAAGAATTAAGCAAAGTTCAATAATTAATCACCCTATTCCAATATTTTGTTAATCGCTATAATTCAGCATAATACTTCAGCAATATAAAATATACCAATGGTATACTATTGTATATATACCTACTATAAATGAGGATTGACAAATGGGATTTTCCGATTTATATTTAGTGTGATATTTATGATACTCATAAAATTTATTTAATATGTCAACGAAAGAAAAAGATTACTACCCAGAAATGACCAAAACAGAAATCCCAAGAGAAGTATTTAAAATACTAGGTATTGAAGAGGATAGATTTGATTTCTCAGAAGATACAGAAAGTGGTGGTGGCAGTACTGTTACTAAACAAGCCTGGGGTAAAATTTTGAAGAGTCTCCTTTCTATAAAAGAAAAAGGAATATTTAAATAAGAGGAAGTCTAAAATCAGCAAAGCACTTTGAGCTAATTCTTTAAGTAAACATCAAAAAGTATTGCTATGACTACGGCAAACCATAATTATTCATATTTATAAACCAAACTTAAAATTATGTACAAGTATTATGTAAACAAAAATGCCCAATCAAATGGTGACCATGAAGTACACAAAGAAGGCTGTAGTTATTTGCCTAAACTAGAGAACAGAATTTATTTAGGTCAGTTTTCAAATTGCAGTGCAGCTGTTTCAGCAGCGCGAACCCATTATACCCAAGTAAATGGATGTTATTACTGTTCTAATGAATGTCATACTTCTTAATTTGAGAAATTAAGTCTGTGAAAACCCTTTTATTGCCCCAAATTAGTTGAAAAGCAAACAACTATTTGGGGCCATTTTTTGTTGAGAATTAGTGGATATAACCTTTACTAAACCACAAAATATTTCAACGAGAATCCAATTATCAGAATTTCTGATAAAATGTGTACATTATAAATATTAACTGTAAAATCCTGATATAGTATACTATGGGTTTTTTACTATCATTACAACCTACTATAATTAGTAGGTGAAAAACAATCATTTACCCACCTTTTCTGGCCTCTTTTAAACAGCAAAATTTGTTTAAAAAAAGCCATGAAAAAATTAATTATCAGTACCTTAGCAATTGTTTTATTACAAGTTTCAGTTTTGCAGGCCAGTTCTGTAAGTTTTTTAAATCCACCAATAGATATAGTAGTTAATAATACCATCTCATCTGCTAATAATAATGGTATAATTTCCATCAATAATTTACCCTCAAAAATTTACAATTTACTCTTCAGTTTAGAAAAAAAGAAGTTGCTAGTAAAAGTTAAAGATGAAGATAATGTAACTACTGCTACTGCTGTGATTAATTTTGTTAATTCAACAGGGGTAATTGAAGGTCCTTATACTCTTATTGAAGGAGAAATACTTGAAATAGAGTTGGAGTACACAGCATGGGAAATAGAGATGTTAGAATCAACCGAAGGTGCAATCGTTGAGTACTGGTTTGATGAATTATAGTCAACTCATATTGTGTCATTGTATTTTATAAACCCTTTACAACTCAAATAATTCCATTTAGAGTTCTTAAAACATTCTTAGTATCTTTACATTTTTGTGAATTATGTTAGAGTATGTTTTTTTGAAATCGTTTTTACCATCACGTAATTTGTTGTTTTCTAAGTGGATAATAACGCTTTTCATTCTGTTTAGTACTAACTTATGCTTTCCTAATGATGATTTAAGTGAATTGGATTCTTTATACAAAAAAATTAATGTTTTGAGAAATACAGATATTGATTCTGTATTATTTTATTCAGATTTACTTAATTCTTTAGCCAGAACTAACAATAATAAAGATTACGAGTATAAATCTATGATATTTAAAGTAAAGGCTTATATGAAAAGAGGGGAACATATTGAGGCTCTTAACACTTGTAGGCAAGCAAAAGAATTTGTATTGAAGAATGATCTCAGTAAATATGCATTAGAGGTAGAATTTAATACAGGACAGACATTTTTAGCAGCAGGATTTGCTTCAGAGGCATTAGAAATATTTCTTAGTGTTCAAAATCAAAAAAACAAGTTAAACCTACAAAATCAAATTGATATTGATTATTATATTGGATTAGCATATATAGAAATTGGTGATACTGAGAAAGGGATTAATAGTGTAAAGCAGAGTATAGTAACTGATTATGAAAAAAACAATCTTAATAATTCATTCTCTTCTTTTATTTTATTAGCCAGTTTATCAGAAAATGTTGATAGTATAAGAAAGTTTTATGGATTGGCCGACAATATAATAATACAAAATCCTGATTGGAATTATCAAAAAGTTATACTACTTAATAATCTGGCATTTTTTAACGATGAAATGGATAATAAATCATTATCAAAGTCTCAATACCTTGAAACTATTAGGTTATCAATAGAATCTGGTCTAGATGAAATTTTATCAAATGTGCTTAACAACTACGCATATACACTTATGGATGAACAAAAGTATGATAGTGCAAAATTAGTTTTAAACAAAGCACTTGAAATTGCATCTCAAATTAATAGTGTAGATATGCTGGGTACAATATATGATACATACAGTGACTATCTATCTACAATCAAGAATCATGAACTTGCTCTAATTTATATGGATTCTTCCGTATTTTATAAAAACAAATACAGGGAGCAAAAAAGAATTAAGGAATCTATATTTATCTCTACTATGTTTGAGACCGAACAAATGGAAAAAGAATTACTATTACAAGACATTAAAATTATTAGGTTAATTGTTACTGTATTAGCCTCAATAACGATTTTGATTGTGGTAATAGGTTTGTTAATTCTTTTCCGGCAAAGATTGAGGTTTGCTCGATCAAAACTTGATAGCATAAAAAGAGATAGAAAACTGGATGTTGCTGATGCATTAATTAAGGGCCAGGATAATGAGAGGAAGAGGATAGCGATGGATTTGCATGATGGATTAAGTGCTGAGATAGGAACACTTGGTATTAAAATTGATGGATTTATGAGTTCACATAAAAAATATCCAGAGATTATTAGTTCTGTTCATAGAATTCATAAAACAGTAAGGGAATTATCCCACCGTATGATTCCAACTCAATTGGAAAGATCCGGACTAGTATCAGCAATTAATAATATTGTTTCATCGGTCAATAAAACTAAAGAGTTTTCGATGGAATTTGAAACAAATTTAACTGTAAGATTATCAGAAAGATTAGAAGTAAATGTTTATTATTTAG
>Ga0164315_10000395_pt1 | contig 29977 bp, 19 predicted proteins | sample GuaBasSedimGuay6_FD_113737 | JGI IMG/M metagenome (GOLD analysis project Ga0164315, IMG submission 113737) | Subseafloor sediment microbial communities from Guaymas Basin, Gulf of California, Mexico - Guay6, Core 4569-2, 0-3 cm | ecosystem: Environmental > Aquatic > Marine > Hydrothermal vents... | reverse complement strand
TCTAACCTTACATCACCTGTGTACAATTGTTTCCCAATCCTAGCATGAATAATGAGTTCGAAAATTTTGTATGAGTTAAAAACATCTATTATGTCCAGAATTTCATCTTCAGAAAAATAGCCAAGGCGACATTTTATTGAGAAGTCAATATCAATATGAGGCATAACTTTTTCCAGAATTTCATTTACCATTTCTGGATATGGTAATATTCCTGATCCTCTCTTCTTATTAGCTACCCTTGGATATGGACAACCTAGATTCCAGTTAATTTCTTTAAAGCCTTTATTCTGACAAACTTCTGCAAATCTTAATATTTCCTCTGCATCCTTCGATAACACCTGAGGAACAACCTCAACAGTATTCTGATGAGTAAAATTCAATTCTATTGCTCTTTTCTCAAGACTCTTCGATTTATGTATTCCAGTAAAAAATGGAGTAAATAGTTTATCGATCCCTCTAAAATATTTAGTGTAAACCTCACGATATGTGTAAGTTGTTACTCCTTGAAAAGGAGCAAGATATGTTTTAGGGATGTGTTTCACTGATCACAAAAATAAGGAATTGTCATAGTTTAATGTCAATTAAATTATCATACTGATTAGTAATTAACCAATGAATAATCCTTCATTTACTTCAAATTTTCATTCAACATTCTTCACTCCGGAATTTTTTCTTTTTCTCAAAAATCCCTGAGTAAGTGAAATCAACAATACAAGCGCACTAATAAATGAAGATGTTCTTGCAATATAATCACCATATTTTACATAATAAGTAAGTTCCGTATTGGCATTTATTGTTTGCTTAATTACAGCAGGTTTCCAGTATTCTGTGGCTTGTTGTATGTCGCCACGTTGATTAATGAAAGCAGAAATTCCAGTATTTGCTGATCGTGCAATGGAACGACGTGTTTCAATTGCTCTCAACACTGAAAAAGATAAATGCTGCCTATGACCCGGGGTATTGCCCCACCATCCGTCATTAGTAATTAAAAATATTAATTGCCCTCCTCTTTTAACAGTTTCTGTTACAAACTCACCATAGACAGATTCGTAACAAATAATTGGAGAACTTCCAATATCATTTTGATCTTTAAAAATCAGTGGTTCTTTATCGCGACCAAGGGTACCTGTGGTACCTCCTAAATCAATTGCTATGCTTTCAATGGGTTTTAAAATTCCCCAAGATGGCATGATCTCCACTCCAGGCGTAAGTTTGGATTTATGATGAGTCTGAATATGACCAGATTTATCAATCAGAAATGCTGTATTAAAGGCATAATAATACTTACTAATATTGCTGAATTTCCTTGCAGCATTTGTTTTTATTTCACTGTCCTTTATCAGTCTGTAGGTAGTTGCCCCCGTAACAATTGTTAAATTAGGATGCTGTTTTGATAACTCAAACAATCTTTTAATTGAAGACGAATTGTTCAACGCTCCTTCCCAAATATCTTCCTGCAAAGCAGATTCGGGCATAACAATATAATTTGTGTTTTCATCAATTAGAGGTAGTGCCAGTGCTAGATTTCTTGAAAGAATAGAATCAGGATGTAAACTATATTGTTCCTCCCACGGATCAATATTAGGCTGTACGACAATGACCTCTAATGGCTTTTTCTCTTCTGAGTAATTATTGTAAACATAGTTAGAATAAATAATTGGAAGCAGTATTAACAATGCCATTGCGGCAATCGGCAAACTTGCTTTTCTTATGCATTTCTTTTCTATTACCTTTTTAACAATGTTAAATATTAAAACATTTACTATTAATACCCATAAACTACCTCCAAATGTTCCTGTGTATTCATACCATTGTATCCATTTTGGAGTTGTTGCAAAAACATTCCCAAGGTTTAGCCACGACCAACTTAAATCCCAGTTCAGATGGAAATACTCCCAAGTCATCCAATAGAAGATAAGTATCCAGGCGCCCTTTTTATTTTGGAAAAAATTCTTTTTAGAAATATGAAATAATTGAAAAACAACTGCCACAAATAATGCGTTTAAAACAAAAGCTGCAATGGAGCCCACTGAGGTAGAATACCAAATCCACCAGGTGGTAAGTACATTCCATATTAGAAAAGTAAGCCAGGAAAGCCAAAACATTCCTTTTTTATTACTGTCGCCCAAATATTGCTGCACAAATAAAATTGGTACCAGGGCAACAAAAATCAAAGGCGTAAAACCTCTTTCAGGCCAAGCTGAAGCAAGCAACAAACCACTAAGAACAGATAATAAAATTAGATATTTTGTCTTCATTTTTATGAACGTTTTCGGTTTGTAAAACTACTTATTTTTCTTAGTCCTAACCGGCATTGAAACACTCTATGGCCTATCTTTTAAGAAATTCCAAAACCCTATTCCAGAATTCAGGCTCATAATGACAGTTACTATGTCCCTTTCCTTTAATTTCCCATAATTCAGCCTGCTCAGGCTTAGCTGCATCCAATAATAGTTCTCCTTGTGAAAAGGGAACTACTTTGTCTACTTTACCATGAATTAGTAAAACTTTCGCATTGGTTTTGGAAATATTCTTTGCAGCTGCAATTTCTGTAAATCGCTTACCGATCTTGTACTGTAAAAACTCAAAAGCCAACCAAATAATTGGTTGAGGGATATGTTTTTTCCGAATATGCAAAGCCATTACATCAGCCGGATTTGACGGAGCACCAATGGTGATTATTTTCTTAATTCTTTTATCAGTAGATGCTGCATAAATCGAGGCTGCTCCACCTATTGAAAGTCCTATCATAAAAGTGCTTCCCTTTTTTACGATTGGTTTCTTTTCGATAAAATCAATGCTTGCTGAAATATCTTCAGCAAACTTAACCATAGATGAAAAATCATCAGTATCACTACTGCCATGATTTCTTGAGTCGAAGGCCAGTAAATTAAAGCCTTTGCCATGTAGGTTTTTAATGTATGGCATTAGTCGACCAACATTTCGACCCCAGCCATGCATTAGAATAATTGTGGGTGCTTCTTTTTCATTTGCTATCCACCAACCATACAAGTTTTTATTATTTTTAGTTGGAATGCTAAGTTCTTCAAATTCAATGCCCTCTTCTTGTGGTGTTTTGCAATGTTTTTGTGGCGGATTCTTAAAACTATGAACTATCAAGAAACTGATAGCCAGACTTAAAACCAAAACTACTACGGCAATAATTAAAAAAATCATACTACTAATTTATATGGATAAAGCTAATAATATTTGTGCTCCCCAATAGGTTGAAAGGATTAAAGTTTGTGAGAATTTATAAGTCCTTGCAAAACGGTCAAATGCCAAAACTGAATCAGAAATAACAAAAAGAACGGCCCCAAGAATTGAATAAAGAGCAGATGCATCAGCTAAGTAAAAAAACCTTCCCGTAGCCTGCCACATAAAAACCATCAGCATTAGAGCATAAATTAAAACAGGTAGTTTCATTTTACCAGTTTTAGGCAATAATATCCATAGAAAAACAATGGCATAAATTGCAGCAGGTATTAGTAACTGAAACTCAAAATATGGTCCGAACCCCAAGGTAAAAGCCCAAATGTAAAATATATGAGCCACTAAAAATGAGGCAAGACCCTGAATAAATTTGTCGGATGGTAACATCAGAAAAATATCTCCAAAAAGAGAAAGAACCAGACCAATTATTATTAAGTATTTGTATGTTTCAGAAATTTCGGATTGTTGAAAAACCGCAAGGGTAATAATTAAAATAGTAGTTAAAGGCTTGAAAATATATTTTAGGATTGATGATTTTTGAAAATCACCAACTAAATAAATTATTGCTGAGAGAATTATTGTACCAAGAAGTAAACTCATTTCAATAATTGGTTTTGCAAGTTTAGCGACTACTGCAGTTAAATTTTAAAATATTAGTACAGAAAGTTATTGTAGGGATAGCGAATTGCATGGACTTCTTTAATATTCTCATAAAGAAGTTTACGAAAGTCCTGATAATTTTCCTTTGTTTTAGCCGAAACAAAAATGCATGGGTGATTTTCCTTTGCCATCCATGTATTTTTCAAATCTTTAAGACTCAGATTTTCTCTTGTTGAAGGAGTAAGATCATCTTCCTCTTTTTCAATCCAAGTGTACAAATCAACCTTGTTAAAAACCATAATAACTGGCTTATCTCCAGCACCAATTTCTGATAAAGTCTCACTAACAGTTTTTATCTGGTCTTCAAACTCAGGATGTGAAATATCAACCACATGAATCAAAATATCAGATTCTCTAACCTCGTCAAGTGTTGATTTGAATGATTCAACCAGACCATGAGGTAGTTTACGGATAAACCCAACAGTATCCGAAAGCAAAAAAGGTAAATTGTCGACCACAACTTTTCTAACCGTTGTATCTAAAGTTGCAAAAAGTTTATTCTCTGCAAATACTGTTGACTTGCTCAATAGATTCATTATTGTTGACTTACCAACATTAGTATATCCAACTAAAGCAACTCTGATTAGATCCCCACGATTTTTACGCTGGGTAGCCATTTGCTTGTCAATTTGGATCAGCCTTTTTTTCAAAAGACTAATCTTATCACGAATAACTCTTCGGTCGGTTTCTATTTCTGTTTCACCAGGACCACGTAATCCAATACCTCCTCTTTGACGCTCGAGGTGAGTCCACATTCCTGTTAGCCTTGGCAGTAAATACTGATGTTGAGCAAGTTCTACCTGAACTTTAGCATGAGCTGTTTGAGCTCTTTTAGCAAAAATATCTAATATCAAATTAGTCCGGTCAAGGATCTTGCACTCCAGCACTTTATCTAAGTTTCTTATTTGTGAAGGACCTAATTCATCATCGAAAACAACAATATCAATCTCAGCCGCTTCAACATATTGACTTATCTCTTCAAGTTTTCCAGAGCCAACATAAGTTTTTGGGTTAGGAGAATCAAGCGATTGGATAAATCTTTTAACAGACTTCCCTCCGGCTGTTTCCACTAAAAATGCGAGTTCATCAAGATATTCGTGTACCTTGTCTCTGCCATCACGCTTTGATGATAAACCAACCAAAATGGCTTTCTCAGGACCTTTTTTAATATGTTTTTCTTTTTTTTGTAGCAAAACGTTATAATTTCATTAATTCATTAATACCTTCCATAAGGTTACAAACTTTAATGTTCTCCTTTATAAAATAGCCTTCACTCACTGGGGCAATTACAAATGTAGCATTAACATCCAAATCATTAATGCTATTATAAAATGAAGCATTGAGTTTTGGAGAAGGAGAAAGTTTACATTCAATGGCATATTTTTTATTTCCTTTTTGCAAAACAAGGTCAATTTCGCTTCCGTTGGATGTTCTATAAAAATAATGCTGAAAATCAGGTGTATTGAAAATAAGATTTTCTATAACCAACGTTTCCCATGAAGGTCCGGCAACAGGATGACCCAATACATCGTCTGTTACTTTTAAACCTATTAAAGTATGCAGCAAACCCGTATCCCTAATATATAATTTTGGTGATTTAATCAACCGCTTTTTGCCATTACTAAAATATGGTTTTAGCACCCTAAGTATAAATGTTTGTTCAAGTAAGTCGATATATCTGTTAACGGTAGTATGTGAAATGCCAAGTGATTTGCCAAACTGGGCAGTATTTACAACCTGTCCTTGAGTATGCGCTATCATTTGCCACAGTCTCCTAATAGTTTCTGCAGGATATTTGTATCCCAGATTTGGAATATCTTTTTCAAGAAAGGTCCTAATGAAATTATTTCTCCAAACATAACTAATTTCATTATCAACGGCAAGTAAACTTCGCGGGAATCCACCTCTTAACCAATACTTAGATGTGATGTTGTCAGCAACAAATATCTCAGGCAACTCATTAACCATAAAAGGAGTAAGTTCATAAAAAACAATTCTACCCGCAAGGGTTTCCGATGTTTGCTTTAATAATTCAGGCGATGCTGACCCCAGAAATAGAAACTGCGAGTTTCTGCCATTGTTATCTATTTTACTTCTTATAAGACTAAATATTTCCGGTAAGCGTTGTACTTCATCAAGGCAAACAAGTTTATCTTTATGCTGATCGAAGAATAGAGATGGTTCGGTTAATTTTGCTAAATCATCTGGGTTTTCCAAATCTATGTAAACGCTGTTATATGATTTTAATAAATATTTTGCCAGAGTTGACTTTCCGCATTGCCTTGGTCCTAATATTGCCACAGCAGGGAAATTATTGATGTATTTTTTTAGTATTTGTGTACTATTTCTTTCAATAAAACTCATTACAAAATAATATATCTAAGGTGAACAAATATACGAAAAACCATGTAATTTGAACATAGAGTATTCAAATTACATAGTTCTTAGAATTTGAGTTAACTAAAATGACTTTTTTAGTTTGTAATTTCTTTTATCAAAAATATTTTTTTCTTGTGTTATAAAAATTGACTTTGGTTTGTTTATTAATCAAATATTTGTTAATAAATCTTCCTAAATCCAATAATTTTTCTTGCCAAACTTACCGTTGCCTGTGCACTTATTCTTGCTTTTTCAGCACCCATATCCATCACTCTGGTAATATAATCCTGATCGGCTGATATTTCAGCAATTCTCTCTCTAAAAGGCTCAGTAAATACAATCATATCTTCGGCCAACTGCTTTTTAAGATCGCCATAGCGAATATTGCAGTTATTGTATTGTTCATCAAAATACTCCACAACATCAGGTTTTGAAACGACCTCAAGCAATGAAAAAAGATTTTGGATTGCTTCAGGTTTTTCCTGATTCATTTGTGTTGGACCACTATCTGTTACAGCCCTCATCACTTTCTTCCTTAAAACTTTAGGGTCATCATTAAGAAAAACAGCATTTCCTTCTCCTTCTGATTTTCCCATCTTACCAGAACCATCCAGACCAGGTATTTTAACCAACTCCTCACCAAAGTTAAAAGCCCTTGGAATAGGAAACAAGTCTGTTTTGTACATATGGTTAAACCGCTTGGCATATGTTCTTGTCATCTCGAGGTTCTGCTCCTGATCTTTGCCAACAGGAACCATATTCGAACGATGGATTAAAATATCTGCCGCCATAAGTGTAGGGTAAGTCAGCAAACCAGCATTAACATTTTCTGGTTGTTTACGTGCCTTTTCCTTAAAAGTAGTAACCTTCTGAAGCTCACCCATGTATGCATTCATATTAAGGAAAAGGTATAATTCAGCCGTTTCGGGAATGTCGCTCTGAAGATACAAAGTTGATTTTTCAGGATCAAGACCAGCAGCAAGATATTCAACAAGCACCTGCCTTACATTCGACTGTAAATCTTTTGGATTTGGATGTGTTGTTAATGAGTGATAATCTGCAATAAAGAAAAAACACTCATTGGTTTCCTGCATCTTCACAAAATTCTTTACGGCACCAAAATAATTACCCAGGTGTAAATTGCCTGTGGGCCTTATTCCACTTAAAACAATAGGCTTCTTTTCCATCTTTAAATCTTCTTTTTAATCAGAGCGCAAAAATAGGAAAAATGCAGCTCTCAATTAAATTCAATATTTGTCTATTGAAAATCTTATTTACTTTTGCAACAAACATATTCACTGACTTGAAAAAAATACTCCTCATACGCTTTAGTTCCATTGGCGACATTATTCTAACCACTCCAATTGTCAGGGCACTTAAGGAGCAATTGAAATGCGAACTTCATGTTCTAACGAAAAAGCAATATGAAGGCATTTTTAAAAATAACCCCAGAGTGGATGTTGTCCATTCTTTTGAGAAGAGTCTTGAAGAAATACTTTCTAAGCTAAAAAACGAGAACTTTGATTTTGTTGTTGACCTACAAAAAAATATTCGGTCAAAGAGAGTTATTAGAGCGATTAAAAAACCATGGGCTAGTTTCCCAAAACTAAATATTGAAAAATGGTTATTGGTAAATTTTAAAATAAACAAACTACCTAAAAAACACATTGTTGACAGATATTTTGACGCTGTTAAGTCTTTAGATGTAACTAATGACGGACTTGGTTTGGAATATTATTTACCGAAAAATGAAACTGTAAATCCCATTTCAATAGATGAAATATTGAAAAATGGTTTTATTACCTGGGTAATTGGTGGACAGCATTTTACTAAAATAATGCCTACGGAAAAAGTAGCCTCAATAATTTCAGAATTAAAATTACCTGTTGTTTTATTAGGGGGAAGTGAAGATAGTTCAAGAGGTGAAGAAATTGTTAAACTTTCTGATAACAATTCTGTTTTTAATGCCTGTGGACAATTTTCCCTCAATGGTTCTGCTTCTCTTGTGGAGCAAGCAAAACTGGTAATTACCAACGACACTGGCTTGATGCATATCGCGGCCGCATTTAAAAAACCAGTAATCAGTCTGTGGGGAAATACTATTCCTGAATTCGGAATGTATCCTTACTTACCAAGTGAAGAAAATACGAGTGTTATTTCTGAAGTAAAGAACCTTAGTTGCAGACCATGTAGCAAACTTGGTCATAAAAAATGTCCCAAGAAACATTTCAAATGTATGCTTGAGCAGAATGAAGCATTAATTTTAAAGAGTGCCGAGGAATTAATTTCTAATCCAAATCCATTCCAATAGCAACATAAGGGTTATGAGTTTTCTCAAAACCAATTTGGGTTTCAGGTCCATGACCAGGATATGCTGTTGTGTCATCTGGAAGAGTGAAAAGTTTCTCCCAGATACTTTTTTGTAATAAATCGTAGTTGCCCGTTTTTAAATCTGTTCTACCTATGCTTTCACGGAAAAGAACGTCACCAGTAATAACAAATTTATCCTCTTCTCCATAAAAACAGATGCTCCCGTCAGCATGGCCAGGAGTATCAAGAACTTTAATTGTTGAATTTCCAAATTCAACAATTTGTCCATCAGTAAAAAACTCATCTATCTCTTTAACTGCACTCATCTGTAAACCAAAGGTAGAAGCATAAACAAGGGCACCTTCCATAAATTGAACACTATCAGCATGAGAAAATAGTTTCAAATCAAAGGTCTTTGCAACATAATCATTGGCCAGAATATGGTCGATATGGGCGTGAGTATTTAACAATTTTACCGGTTTTAAATTATTCTCAGAAATAAAATCGAGAAACACTTTATTCTCATGCTCATTATCCATTCCTGGATCGATGATTACACATTCTCTTGTTTCATCGAATAAAATATAAGTATTAACCTGATAGGGGTTAAATGAAAATCTCTTTATACTAATCATTTTATTTTTTTATGGTCTGCAAATTTATACAATTATCACATAAACAAACATTTCAAAAATATTAACATTTATGCCAATAACAAGGCAAAAGTGGTTCGAATTTTGTTCTATTTTAGCAATTACAAAATCTGAAAATCATTAAGATAAAGCACATAAATAGGGCTGTTCGGAATAATTTGCCATTAAAGCATCTTTTGGTATTGACAATAATGTTGATACCTGCATTTGTTTTCTCGCAATTTTATAATGGTTCAAATATGACTTTTGGAAAGAACCGAGTTCAGTATCAGGAGTTTTTATGGACCTTTTATAAATTTGATGATTTTGACACTTACTTCTATCTTAATGGTAAAGAACTTGCTCAGTACACTGCACAGTATGCTCAAAATCAAATCCCACTAATGGAAGACAAAATTGAAAGCGGGCTTGACAAACGACTTCAATTTATTATCTTTAACAAACTTACCGACCTAAAACAAAGCAACATAGGCCTGGTTTCGGAACAAGATTACAATACTGGAGGTATCACACATATTATTGGTTCAAAGGTGATGCTCTATTTTGATGGTAATCACATAAATCTACAAAAACAGATTAAAGCTGGCATTGCTGAAGTGCTGTTCAACCAGATGATGTTTGGTGGTAGTATGGGAAAACAAGTTAAAACATCTACGTTTTTTTCGATGCCAAACTGGTATAAAATTGGACTTATCTCATATTTAAGTGATGACTGGAATGTGGAATTTGACAATTGCGTTCGCGATGGAGTACTTTCGGGTCGTTATGAAAAGGTAAACAACCTTGATGGCAACGATGCTGTTTATGCAGGACATTCACTTTGGAGATTTATTGCGTTACGTTATGGTAAATCTGCTGTGAGTAATATTATTCATATGACAAGTGCCAGCAACAGTATTGAAAAAGGATTTATGTATGTAGTTGGATTGCCATTTAAGACTTTGATTAAGGAATGGCAAATTTATTATATGAAAGATTATGAACAGTTTGTCGATAATGAGAGTCTTCCTGAGAACTTACTTCCCATAAAATACAAGAAACAAAATATAATGGGAAAACCAACTTTAAGCCCTTATGGAAAACATTTAGCCTACACCTCCAATGAAATGGGAAAGTTCAAAATCTGGCTGTATGATTTTGAAACTGGTAAAAAGAAAAAAATTATCAAAGATGGGGTCATGATCGACACCAAAACAGATTACAGTTACCCATTGCTGACCTGGCATCCAACAGGAAAACTTCTTGCTATTATTGTTGAAAAAAAAGGACTGCCTCGTCTTTATCTCTATGATATTGAAGAAAAAAAGATTACTACTCAAACCTTTTATCAGGTTCAAAAAATAACTGATTTCTCGTATTCCGATGATGGTAGATTTATGGTTATGTCGGCCGTTCAAAACGGGCAATCGGATTTATTTGTTTTTAATATTGCAGCAAGTTCATTTGATAAAATAACTAATGATCTTGCCTCCGACCTCAATCCAAGATTTATAAATAACTCCACACAGATTGTATTTTCATCGAACCGAAAAAACGATACAATTGGAAAACAAAAAAAAGAATTTGACAGTTTCTATTCAAAGTTTGATTTGTTTCTTTATGATTACAAAAATCGTGAACCGGTTTTAAAACGTATTACACAAACTCCTGCGGCCAATGAATTTCAGGCTGAGAGTTTTGGCTTTAATCAACTTACTTATTTGAGTGATGAAAATGGGATAATTAATAATTATCTGGCAACAATTGACAGCGCTGTTACCTCTGTCGATACTGCAATTCATTATCGGTACTTTATGAATACTAAGGCTGTAACAAACTATTCGAGAAACATCATTTCTAAAAACACCTCACAAAATGCAGGTAAAGATGTACTTCTGGTATTTCACGACGAACTTTGGAAAATCTTTGTAAACCCTACTGCTTCATACGAACAAATGAAAGAACCCGTGCTTCAAACTACTTCTTTCATGGAAAGTGAAAAGAAAAAATATGCGATAGTCGAAAAACCAAAGCCAAAACCTAAACCAGAGCCAGAAAAAATTGTTGAAGAAAAAATAGTACCCGTAGAACTAAAAAAACCTACCTTAAAAAAGTTCTACATGGTGTATCTTGATAAAGATGGAAAGGAAATATTGGGCCGCATTTCAGGAAGAGGAAGTCTAAAAACTGCTACTGATCAAAAAGGGTCTGGACTCATTACTTTGGGAACAGGAGGTGCTGATCAATTTATTATTCCAAAGCGAAGAAATTATTATGTGTCATATTTTATTAATGACCTTGTTTCACAGATAGATTTTAATTATGTAAACTACAGTTACCAACCATTTACGGGAGGTCACTCACCAATTTATCTTAATCCTGGATTTAACATTTTCATGAAAGTTGGCCTTTCTGACTTGATGGAAGATTACAGATTTAATGCTGGTGTGCGCTTTAATTTCAGTTTTATTAATAATGAATATATTGGGAGTTATTCTAATCTTAAAAAACGTCTGGATAAAGAGATTGTTTTGCACCGTAACACACTTGAGTCATACAACGGGTTTTCGCTGTTGAGAATACACACCCATGAAATATTTTATTTATTAAAATGGCCATTTAATGAAGCCCTAAGCGTTAGGGGTACTGCTCAATTCAGGAATGATATGTATGTTTACATGGCTACTGATCAGGTAAATCTACAAATACCAAATGGCTATGCCAACTGGGGTGGCCTGAAAGCTGAATTAATTTTTGATAATTCTAGATCACTGGGAATGAACCTCTTAGTTGGAACTAGGTATAAATTGTTTGTTGAATACAACCTAATGTTTGCAGCAGTACAGGATCGAAAATTTGTCGACTTAGGGCAAAAATATAATCTGTTTGTTATTGGTGCCGACTTCAGACATTACACAAGGATCCATCGTTCATTTATTTGGGCCAATCGTTTTGCAGCTAGTACTTCGTTTGGGGCAAGCCCTTTAATTTACTATATGGGTGGGGTTGATAACTGGCTTTTTCCAAAATTTGGTCTTGATACCCCAGTAGATTACAATCAAAATTATGCATACCAAACTTTAGCGACAAATATGAGAGGCTTTTACCAAAATGTGAGAAATGGTAACAGTTTTGTTGTAATCAACTCTGAGTTGAGATTTCCAATATTTCAATATTTCTCGAAAACACCTTTGAGTTCGGCATTTCTGAGAAACTTCCAGATAGTAGGGTTTGGTGATATTGGAACAGCATGGACCGGCGTTAACCCATACAGTGAGGAAAATGCGTTGTTTACGAAATATATTACCAGTGGACCTTTTAATATTTCAGTGATCAGACAAAAAGAGCCAATAGTTGGTGGGTTTGGACTTGGAGCACGTATTCATATGTTAGGTTATTTTGTACGTGGAGATGTTTCCTGGGGAGTGGAGGATTATCAAATTAATGAGCCTGTTTACTATTTATCGCTTAGCCTCGATTTTTAACTTTTTATGATATGATTAAAATCATTTAAGGAGAGTATTTTAAAAATATTCTGATTTATCATAAAAATTAGAATAGATCAAATGTTAAAGAATAGAATAAATAAATCATTTTTAAAAAACTCAATGTTGACAGTAGTTTCAAGTTTCACATTGTTATAAATAATCAATGTGCATTTTTTACATTCAAAACTGTGCCAAAAACCTTCTAAAAAATAATTATTTTTAATTACTAATCTAAGCTTCTAATTTTCCGTTATTTAAACTTTTTCACAAGGAATGTGTTAATAAGTTAAAAAAGAGGCGGTAGAATTCCGTTGTATATTGCAATCTGAAAAATACGCAACACTTGTTTTTCTATATTACTGATAATTAGTCGTATAGCATTAAAAATCAAAACCAATAAATTAATACTCGATGGAAGAAAATTTATTTTTCAGCCTTGAAAACACTGGCAACACAAGCACTCAGAAGGAAGAGGAAAATAAGAAACAGGAGAAGACTTTTTATGACAAAGTATTGGAAGAAAGAAACAAATCGGAAATGATTACTGAGAACTTAGAAACCATAACCACATCAAAGCTTAAAATATCAGCAGATAAGATTACTCCTAAAATGGAGAATACAAATATTAATCAGCCTAAGCCTAAAGAAGAATTGAAAAAATATACTCATGAAGAAGCAATGGCATCTTCAGTTGAATATTTTGGTGGTGACACACTTGCTGCAAATGTTTGGATAAATAAGTATGCCCTAAAAGATAGCCAAGGCAATCTTTATGAACAAAATCCTGACGAAATGCATCACCGTATTGCAAGTGAAATATCCAGGATTGAAAGCAGGTATTCAAATCCAATGAGTAGAGATGAAATTTATTCAGTACTTAAAAATTTCAAATACATAATTCCATCAGGAAGTCCAATGGCTGGAATCGGTAACGATTTTCAAGTTTCATCACTTTCTAATTGCTTCGTAATTGGCAATGATGGTGATTCAGATTCTTATGGTGGGATAATGAAAATTGATCAGGAACAGGTTCAGTTAATGAAGAGACGAGGTGGTGTAGGCCACGACCTTACTCATATCAGACCAGGAGGAAGTCCTGTAAAGAATACTGCTCTTAGTTCAACTGGTGTGGTTCCTTTTATGGAGCGTTATTCAAACTCAACAAGAGAAGTTGCTCAAGACGGTCGTCGTGGCGCATTAATGCTAAGCATTAGCATAAAACATCCTGATGCGGAAAGATTTATTGATGCTAAGATGGAATCAGGAAAAGTAACAGGAGCTAATGTTTCTGTGAAACTTGATGATGAGTTTATGCTTGCAGTTAAGCGAGGCACAACTTATAATCAGCAATACCCAGTTAATTCTTCAAACCCAACGGTAAAAAAAGAAATTGACGCCCGTGAACTTTGGGGTAAAATTGTGCATAATGCATGGTCATCGGCAGAGCCGGGAATACTTTTTTGGGATACAGTAATTCGCGAATCAATACCTGATCATTACGAAGATTATGGGTTTAAAACTGTTTCTACAAATCCTTGTGGTGAAATTCCTCTTTGTCCTTATGATAGTTGCCGACTTCTTGCTTTAAACCTTTACAGTTATGTGGAAAAACCTTTCACAGAAGAGGCTTATTTTAATGGTGATTTGTTTACCAAACATGCACGTATTGCACACCGCATAATGGATGATATTGTTGATCTTGAAGTTGAAAAGGTTGAAGGTATAATTGCCAAAATTGACTCAGATCCTGAATCAAAAGATATTAAGGCTGTAGAAAAAACTTTATGGGAAAACATCCGTGAAAAATCACTTCAGGGAAGAAGAACCGGAATTGGAATCACTGCAGAAGGTGATATGCTTGCCGCATTAGGACTTAAGTATGGTTCTGAATCAGCAATTACATTCTCCACCGAAGTTCATAAACTACTTGCCATTGAGGTTTACAGAGGCTCTGTTGATTTGGCAGAGGAAAGAGGCGCTTTCCCAATCTTTGAATCAAAAAGAGAAGTGAATAATCCTTTCATAAACAGGATTAAAGAAAATGCTCCTCATGTTTACGATAAAATGCTTAAAGTAGGACGTAGAAATATTTCTATGCTTACAATTGCTCCAACAGGTAGTGTTAGTATTTGCACTCAAACTTCTTCAGGCATTGAGCCGGTATTTATGGTTTCTTACAAACGTCGTCGCAAGGTAAATCCTAATGATAAAAATGTTGTTGTAGGTTTTGTTGATGAAATTGGCGATTCATGGGAAGAGTACAATGTGTTTCATCCAAAATTTGAAACATGGTTGGATATTAATGGTTATGATGTTGATGAGGTTAAAGCTAAGCCTGATACTGAACTAAATGAAATCATTACTAAATCACCATATTTTGAGGCTACTTCCAACGATATCAATTGGGTAAGCAAGGTGAAGATGCAAGGTGATATTCAAAAGTGGGTGGACCACTCCATTAGTGTTACTGTTAATATTCCCAACGATGCAGAAGAGAATCTTGTAAGTGATATTTATCTTTCAGCTTGGGAAAGTGGTTGTAAAGGAATGACTATTTACCGTGATGGTTCACGATCAGGTGTTTTAATTAGCGACACTAAAAAAGAAGAAACTACTGAAAACGATATTATTGAAACCAAGGCTCCGAAGCGTCCTAAAGTGCTTGAGGCTGATATTATTCGTTTCCAGAATAACTATGAAAAATGGATAGCCGTTATTGGTAAAATTAATAATAAACCTTATGAGGTTTTTACTGGTAAAGCTGAAGATTTCTTTATCCCTCCATATGTGGAGAGTGGAGTTGTTGAACGTGTTAAAATAAAAGATGAACGTGCTCAGTATGATTTCATTTACAATGATAAGCAAGGATATGAAATAAAAATGCCTGCTCTTTCGAGGATGTTTGATGATTCTTTTTGGAATTATGCAAAACTTATTTCTGGTGTTCTGCGTCATGGAATGCCATTGCAATATGTTATCGACCTAATTGGTAATCTAAACTTCCCAGAAGACAATATTAACACATGGAAAAACGGTGTTGTAAGAGCACTAAAACGTTTTGTGCCTGATGGAACAATAACTGATACAAAATGCCCTGATTGTGGTGAAGAGACACTTATTTATGAGGATGGATGTCTGATCTGCAAATCATGTGGTCACTCAAAATGCGGTTAATTTAAGTTTACAATTATATTAAAAGCCCGACTTTGGAAACAAAGCCGGGCTTTTTTGTTAGTCTCTTGCAAATTCTATCAATGGTTCAATATTTCCCTTGTCCGCAACTCTAATGGCAGTAATATATTTATTACGTATTTCGTTTGCTTTTACCATATTTGAATTGTTCCATGTAAACACTTCCTTGTTAAAAATTGATTCAATAATAATATCTGCCATTATTCGTGAATGTCTTCCATTCCCATTAGGAAAACAATGAATATTAACTAGGCGATGTTTAAATCTTATGGCAATCTCATCTGGATAATGGATTTCATTATCAATCCAATATTTTATGTCGTCAATCAAATATTTTAATTCAACACCAATATTGATCCAATCAACTCCAATGTTTTTTTCTGATTTTCTAAATTCTCCTGCCCATTTCCATACATTGCCGAACATCTTCTTATGAACCAATTTTATGAAGTCTACGGTTAATATTTGATTTGGCTTAAATTTAGTTTGAATAATCCACTCAATTGCCTTCTCAATGTTTAACTGCTCAACTTCATCTAATTCTTCCTGAGTTGTAATAGAGTTAATTAGAAGACTTTCTTTCTCGTAATCATCAATAGGAGTTTGACCATCTTGGTATTCTAATTCTAGTCCCATAACGATTTATGCATTTCCCTTTGCAAATCACTTGTTAACTCATCTATTGCCATATTTATTCTCTCCTGACTATTTCCCTGATCCTCTAACTCCATATTGTGACTAGTTCTAAGAACAATTTTTTTTGCTAGTTGCCGGGCTTTTAATTCAACTAATTTTTCAATTGAACTTTCATTCGGTACAAAGCCATAAACAAATTTCATATCTAAAGCCTTTCCCACCTCCTTAAGTGATTTTAAAGAGATTGAACCTGTAGCTTCTCTTTCTTCAATATTTTTTACTCCTTGTGAAGTAATGTTTAACCTATACCCTAATTGTTTCAAGGTCATATTAAGTGTTTTCCGAATACTATGAATCCACCCCCTATCAGGAACTTGAATATTACTAGTTTCCCTAAACGGTTTGAGTTTACGATCTAGTTGTTCTATAAGTAATTTGTTTTGATTACGCATGATACAAGTTTTAAATTGCATCAAAATTAAACATATATACTTATATCTCCAAATATTTTTAAACTAATATATTTAAATATATATGTTTAAATAATAACTATCTTCATCATAAAGTTTGGGCTTTTAGTTACTGTTTTACAAAAACAGGGGTGTTAAAAAGTGAAATTTAAATTTATGTTTTTTATTGAAATCTATAAAATACTAAAATAACAAACTTACAACCCCATCCCCTTACTTACCAATTCAGCAATATCGTAGTTTTTAATTTCTTCTTCTTTATTGGTGTACTTAAGTCCGTCGGTCATCATTACCATACAGAACGGACAAGCAGTAGCAATAATGTCACAACCAGTTTTCAGTGCTTCTTCTGTTCTCTCAATAAAGACTTCTTTATCACCTTTTTCGGCTTCCTTAAACATCTGTCCACCACCAGCACCACAACAAAGAGCAAAACTTTTATTCCGTTCCATCTCAACTTTCACTGAAGGAATGGCATCGAGAACTGATCTTGGTGCATCATATTCGCCATTGCCACGTCCAAGGTAACAAGGATCGTGGAAGGTAATTTTCTTACCAGCAAATTCCTCACCATCAATCTTTAGGTTTCCTGATGAGATATGTTCCTCCAAAAATTGAGAATGATGAACAACATTGTAATTTCCATCATAATCAGGATATTCATTTTTCAATGTATTAAAATCGTGAGGATCACAGGTAACGATATTTTTTACTTCATAGCCATTCATGATCTCAATATTCATCATTGCCTGCATCTGGTAAAGCATTTCATTACCTGCGCGACGGGCAACATCACCACTATCGGTTTCTTCGATGCCAAGTACCGCATAATTTACTTTCAGGTGATTCAGTATTTTAATAAACTCTCTGGAAACTTTTTTAGATCGATCATCAAAAGCACCGGCTGATCCTACCCAGAACAAATAATCAACTTTTTCTCCAGCAGTCATTTTATCAGCCATTAACGGCACATCAAGACCTTCAGCCCAAATCATTCTGTCTTCAGGTGAAAATTGCCATGGGGCTCCATTGTTTTCAATATTGGCAAACACAGTATTCAATCCGCTAGGTGCCTTTGATTCTTCCATTACTAAATAGCGACGCATATCCAAAATCAAACTAGGCTGATTAATATTAACCGGGCATTCCTGTGCACAGGCATTACATTGTGTACAAGCCCAAAGTTCTTCTTCTGTGATAAATGTAGTTAACAATGAATTTCCATCATCAAAAGTTTTACCATCCTTAATCATTCCCGGTCCTTTTTCTTTCATTCTGGCTCGGGTGTCCATCATTATTTTTCGAGGTGAAAGTAATTTTCCTGTAATATTTGCAGGACACACATCAGTACATCTACCACACTGCGTACAGGCTAGTGAATTCATGTAATTCACCCAGTTAATATCTTCTACATCTTTAACACCAAATCTTTCCGGGTCACCTTCTTCTTCGGGAACATCCTCAAAAGCAGCATCAGGATCCATCATCAACTTAACCTCCTTTGTAATGTTTTCCATATTCTCAACATAACCCAATGGTTCGACTCGACTAACAAAAACATTTGGTACCGACATAAAAACATGAAAGTGCTTGGAGTAAGGTAAAATATTTGCAAATATGAAAATCAATAAAATGTGAATCCACCAATTGACTTGATAAAGAGTCCAGGCAGTTTCGGTAGTCATACCAACAAAATATCCGGCTAGCCACTGACTAACAGGATAATATCCAACAACATGTTCGTTTACAGCATCTACCCAAAGCAAATAGCCCATATTCATTCCTAATATGGAAAGCATAAGGACAAGAATTATTGTTAAAGCAAGATTAGCATCCATCTTTGAAATAGGTTTCATTTCAGGTCCGTAAAACCTATTAATATGCATGAAAAGTCTTCTGAAAAGAAATGCAATAATTGCTATGGTAATGATAAGTCCGAACACATCGCCCGATGCCATAAGAATATCGTAAACAGGACCCATAAAACTCAGTATCCTTTCGGTACCAAATAAGCCATCAATGATCATTTCAATGCTTCCGAAAAGGATTAAAATAAATCCCCACCAAACAAGAGCATGCATAAAGCCAATAACCGGCTTTCTAAGTATTTTTTCCTGAAAGATGGCAACTTTAAGCGTTATTAAAATACGCTTTCCAAAATCTCCCAAAGTCTTCTTTTTGGTGAATTTAAAATATTTAAAAACACGCTGCATGGTCCATGCAAAAACTCCAATTGTAATTAAAAGGGAAACCAAGAATAGTATCTGCTTTATCATGATGATGTGGTTTTATATTCTGCTTACAAGATTAAGAAATATTATGTTTAGAATGAAACTATATTCAATAGTTGTCGGGTTATCGCTGTTATCAAAGTAGTCAAGTTATTTTCGTAAATAAACTGTGCTGTTCGGCTCCTCAATCAATGATAAGTTTGTAAGGTGAAGCAAATAACAATGAAAACCTGATAACGCAAAGCAGATAACTTTGTTAAACTTCCCCAACATGACCTTCCTCTTCGGTGTAACCGTAGAGTCTGTCAAGTTTAATTTTGTACTTTTCTTTGAGTACCTTACGCTTTACTTTCAGTGTTGGTGAAAGTTCTCCTGTTTCAGGAGTCCACTCCTGACAAGTAAGTTCAAACTTTTTAAGTTGTCGGTAACTGCCAAGACTTTGGTTAATCTTGTCAATCTCTCTTTGGAATCTTTCAATAACTTTAGGGTGCTGAATGAGGTCTTTATTATCCTGAAACTTTACATCATGCCTTGAACTCCATCCATGAACGAAATGAAATGCAGGACAAATAATGGCAGCAGCATATTTTTCATCGGCACCAACAACCATAATTTGTTCAATAAATGACGACTCCTTAAATATGTTTTCCACCACCTGAGGAGCAATATATTTCCCTGTCGACAACTTAAATATTTCTTTCTTTCTGTCGGTTATTTTTAAAATATTGTGCTCATGAATTTCCCCAATATCTCCAGTATGGAACCAACCATCTTTGTCGATTACCTCCTTGGTTTTTTCATCATCTTTGTAATAGCCCATCATCAAACTGGGGCCTTTCATTAGTATCTCTCCGTCTTCAGCAATCTTAACTTCAACATTATCCAATACCGGACCAACAGTACCAAATTTTAAATGTGGATATGCTGGCTGGTTAACAGCAATAACCGGGGATGTTTCAGTGAGGCCATAGCCTTCCAATACGGGAATATTGGCTGCGTTAAAAATCCTTGCCAACCTGGGCTGCAGTGCTGCTCCTCCAGAAACAACTACTTTCACATTTCCACCAAGCGCTTCACGCCACTTACTAAAGATAATTTTGTTGGCTAACTTTCTTTGAAATTCATAAAATGCACCATTGGCATTATTTAATTCAAACTTCAATCCAAGATTAACAGCCCAAAAGAAGAGCACCTTTTTTATTCCTGTTAATTCCTTTCCCTTCAAAATAATTTTATCGTATAATTTTTCAATAACTCTTGGAACTGCAGCAAAACCTTGAGGATTAACCTCTCGCATATTATCGCCAACAGTTTCAACACTTTCTGCATAATAAACCCCACATCCACGATATTGAACAAGGTAGTTTACCATTCTCTCAAATACATGGCAAAGCGGAAGAAAACTTAGGAATCTGTCTTCTGGATTTACAGGAAGTATTTCGATGGTTGCTAAAACATTTTGAATAAAGTTTTTGTGACTCAACATTACTCCTTTTGAAAGCCCTGTGGTTCCAGAAGTGTAAATTATCGACATTAACTCGTCTTCATTAATCCCGTTTTTTATCTCATCAAGTTTTTCTTTGAGGTTTGTTGCTTCTTTCCTTCCCAATTCAACTATCTCCAACCAACTCTTAACACCTTTTACCTCATCAATACAATAAATATTTTCAATCTTAGAGATCTCTTTTGCGGGCTTTTCAATCTTCTCATAAAACTCCTTCGACGATACTACGACAATTCTGGCATCTGAATGAGAAAGAATATGCTCATACTCTGCTGCACCCTGGTTTGCATAAATTGGAACATGAACCACTCCTATTTGTGTCATCCCATTATCCATGAAATTCCACTCAGGACGATTGTTGGAAACAGTTACAATTTTATCGCCCTTATTAAATCCCAGTGCCATGAGTCCATAACTGAAAGCATCAACAAATTCCTTGTATTCGCTGGTACTGAATTTTTCCCATTTACCATTTCGTTTTACAACAAGGGCATCTTCCCTTTGGTTGTTTGCAAAATTTAGGTCAATAATGTCAAATGTGCGTTTTAGTTCCATGATTTTTAATTTTTTGTTGACCCGGGGCTAAAGCCACCGGGCAATTTATCTTTTGGTTTGTCATCAAAATTAAGGAATAATCCCAATAGTTAATAGCCCTGCTTTAAACTCAATCGTTGTCATGGGTTTTAACCCTTGGATACAGAACCAGATTTTTGTTTCGGTTTAAATGTCCAGGTAAATACAAATTCTGCAACAATATCACCTTCTTTATCTATTCCTTTTGATGTTACATCAATAATCTGGCCTTCCCTTGTTGCAATACTCTTAGCAATTGCTTCCTTTATTTTCTCTCCATCATCACAAATAAAATTGACTTTTGTTTTTGCCTTTTTAGTGAAAGAAGCCTTCATATTCAGAACCAACATTGATACCGGTTCTTCTGCTTCATAAACTTCTGAGAGGGCTAGAATACCAGATGAAAGCTCAGCAGCCATTGCCTGAACAGCAAAGTACATCGACTTAAAAGGATTTTTATTTACAAATTTGAAAGGTACGGATACAATGGATCCTTTACCATCAATTTTTGTAATCCTCAAACCTGCGATAAAGCCCATGGGTAATTGCTGAAGCATGAACATTTTCATCTTCATGGGACTTTTAGCCATGGAACGGAGTTTATTGGTTTTCTGCATAATTAAAAAAAAGTAGTTGTCATTTCGACCGATTTATTAAGCGATGCTAATCGCGGAATAAGGAGCGGAGAAATCTCCCATAAATATGGGTTTCTCTCATGAGATTTCTCCATGCACAACCTTCGCTTTGCTTTGGTTGCTTAGTCGAAATGACAACTTGTTGGTATTCTAAAGATTATATTTATTAGCCTCAATCATATGATCGGCGATTTTACGTCGTGCAGCAACAACGTTTACTGCCGCTACTTTTGTAAAACGCTTCATGCCCATTAACATGCCCATATGCTCATCACCTGTGGCAAAAGAATTAACTGCATCGATACCGAATTTATGCATTTTTGGCGCTGTGTCGTAGAAGAATATGTCTAGCATATCTTTGTAGATAGCAAGTTTTTCTTCATCATACATCTCGCTTAACTTCTCAACTCTAAGCAGCATTGATTCAGCAGCATAAGTGTAGTTAAGCATATCAGCCAGATTCATAATTATCTCTTGTTCATTGGCAAATTTCTCCATAAACTTCTGCAAGGCTGCACCTGCAACCATTAGAATTGATTTTTTGAAATTGACAATAAGTTTGTGCTTGGCCTCAAAATATCCAGGACTTGAGGCACCAAAATCAGGGATTGCCATAAGTTCACCGGCAACAGCTTTTGCAGGAGTCATAAGATCGAGTTCACCCTTCATTCCTCTTTTTAGAAGTTCACCAACAGTAACCATACGGTTAATTTCGTTGGTTCCTTCAAAAATACGGTTGATGCGTGAATCGCGATAAGCTCTTTCAACAGGTGTTTCTGCAGAATAGCCCATACCACCATAAATCTGAACTGCCTCATCAACAGCAAAGTCGAGTACTTCAGAACCAAAAACTTTGGCAATGGATGCCTCGATGGCATATTGACGAATTCCTTCTAAACTTGCTTTCCCTTTGTCCATTCCTTCAGCAATATATCCTGCAATAGCATCATCAATATTCTGACTAGCACGGTATGTTAGTGATTCAGCCGCAAATGTTTGGATAGCCATTTCAGAAAGTTTATGCTTTATTGCGCCAAAACTTGAAATTAAAGTTCCAAACTGTTTTCTTTCGTTTGCGTAGTTTAAGGAAACATCAATTACTGCTTTGCTTGCACCTACTGTGGCTCCTGACAACTTAATTCTACCGAGGTTAAGAATATTTAAAGCAATCTTAAATCCGGTATTTTGATCTCCCAGTAAGTTCTCAACAGGAACTTTTACATCATCAAGATAGAGTTGAATTGTGGTTGAACCTTTGATACCCATTTTTTCTTCATCGGCACCAATTCCAACACCTTCCCATCCCTTTTCTACAATAAATGCACTAAGATTCTTGTCGCCCTTGATCTTTGCAAAAACGATGAAAATATCTGCAACACCACCATTTGTAATCCAAATTTTTACTCCATTCATATTGTAAAACTTACCATCATCAGTAAGTACGGCTTCGGCCTTTCCTGAATTTGGATCGGAACCAGCCTCTGCCTCAGTGAGACAGTATGCACCAATAAGTTCTCCGCTGGCAAGTTTTGGAATGTACTTTTGCTTTTGCTCCTCAGTACCATAATAGAGAATTGGTAAAGTGCCAATTCCAACATGGGCTGAAAAGGCAACTGCAAAACTGTAACCTTTTCCCATCTCCTCAGTTGTGAGCATTGATGTTACAAAGTTCTGTCCAAAGCCATCATATTCTTCCGGAATTGAAATACCAAGCAAACCAAGTTCACCGGCTTCCTTAAGAAGTTTTGAGAGAAGTTCACGATCGTGTTTCTCCAGTTGATCCATATTAGGAAGCACCTGAGTATCGGTAAATTCCTTACATGTTTGCGCCATCATGCGCTGCTCTTCATTAAATTCTTCTGGGATAAAAATATCCTTCGCTTCCGTTTCACGAATTAGGAATTCCCCACCTTTTAATACTTTATTATCCATGATTTTATTTTTTTTCACGCAGCGGCGCAACGACGCAACGCTTTTTGTTTTATAATTTATTTTATTTTTTTTACGTAAAGAAACAAAAGCATACGACTTTAACTTTTCGTTGCGCCTTCGCGTCTTTGCGTGAAATCCTACAGCATCTCAAATATCCCTGCAGCACCTTGTCCGGTACCAATACACATTGTTACCATACCATACTTACCACCTGTACGTTTCAGTTCGTGCAACAGTTGAACAGTTAGTTTACCACCTGTAGCACCCAATGGATGACCTAATGCTATGGCTCCACCATTTACATTTACAATATCAGGATTGATACCTAACTCGTTCATAACAACTATTGACTGTGAAGCGAAGGCTTCATTAAGTTCAATGAGGTCAATATCTTTTAATTCCAAACCTGCATGTTTAAGAACTTTTGGTATTGCTGCAACTGGACCGATTCCCATTTTGTAGGGCTCAACACCTGCTACCTGATAATCAACAAGCCTGGCAATTGGAGTAAGATTGTATTCTTTTAGAATTTTTTCAGAAACAACCAGAACAAAGGCAGCACCATCCGACATCTGCGATGAGTTACCTGCAGTTGAACGACCATCTGCCGCAAAGGCTGGCTTTAACTTCCCTAGTCCTGCAGCTGTAGTTCCTTTTCTAGGACCTTCATCGGTATCGAAAACCCTTTCGCGGGTTTCCATTTTTCCGTTTTTGTAATAATTCTCTTTAATGGTAATTGGAACTATTTCATCCTTAAACTTTCCGGCTTCTATGGCGGCAAGGGCTTTATCTACTGACTTTGCAGCAAAAACATCCTGCTCCTCACGACTAACATCGTACTCTTTTGAAACCATTTCAGAAGTAAGTCCCATGCTAAGGAACCACTTTGGATGGTGGAGTGCAACATCAGGATTTGGCACCATTCGCCAGCCACCCATATTTATCATCGACATGGTTTCGGCTCCGCCTGCAATAACAATATCTGCTATGCCAGCAGAAATTTTTGCTGAAGCGATTGCTATTGTTTCAAGTCCGGAAGCACAATATCTGTTTACAGTTGATCCTGGCACCTCGACAGTGTCAAGCGACATTAATGAAAGTAATCTTCCCATATTAAAGCCTGTTTCGGCTTCAGGAAATGCATTACCTACCATTACATCATCAATTTTTGTTTTATCAATTTGTGGAAAATCGTTCATCAGATGTCTGATTACTTCTGCAGCAATGTCGTCGGGGCGCGTAAAGCGAAAACTTCCTCGAGGCGCCTTGCCTATTGCCGAACGATATCCTCCTACTATGTATGCGTTCATGATTTTATGTTTTTCTAGTTTCTTAAAATTTTCCCTTTGGTAATCAAACTCTGAATCCGCTCAAGTGTTAACCTTGTTGAACAAAGTTCCATAAAAGCTTTACGCTCCAGATCAAGAAGATATTGCTCTGAGACTTCAGTCAGTGCCTGTGAAATATCGCCACCAGCCATTACTAATCCTAATTTCTCTGCAATAAGTTTATCGTGTACCGACATATAATTTCCAGTTGTGAAACCATCAGCTCCAACGTAAACCATTCCCATTACTTCTTTTCCAAGTATTTTTATGTCGTTACGAGCTGCTGGTTGAGTGTATCCTTTGTCGGCCATTTGTAAAGCAGTACTTTTGGCATAAGCCAGATGATGTGCTCTACTTACAATAACTTCATCAGTACCGTTTCTTAAATAACCAAGGTCGAATGCTTCATATGCAGATGTTGAAACCTTAGCTTGTCCAATACTCAAATAACGATTTAGGAAACTGTTGGTACGAATGTCTCCATCCTTAAGTTCGTCGGAAAGACGAAGTGCAAATTCTTTTGTTCCACCACCACCGGGGATAAGTCCAACTCCAAACTCCACCAAGCCCATATAAGTTTCGGCATGAGCCACAACTTTATCGCTATGCATACAAAGTTCGCAACCTCCACCAAGAGCCATTCCGTGTGGAGCGGCAATTACCGGAATTGAAGAATAACGCATTCGCATCATGGTTTTTTGGAACCACTGTACAGCAAGATCTAGTTCTTCCCATTCCTGCTCAATTGCAAGCATATAAATCATCCCTACATTTGCTCCTGCAGAAAAATGATCACCTTCATTGGAGACCACAAGGGCTTTAAAATCAGCCTCTGCCATATCAACAGCCTTATTGAGACCTTCGAGGACTCCTGCTCCAATAGTATTCATTTTAGTATGAAATTCTATGTTCAGAACTCCATCACCTACGTCAAAAATTGTAGTGTCATTATTTTCCCAAAGCACATTTGTCTGACGAAGTACTTCAAGTGAAAGTCTTCCTTCCTGACCAGGAATTACTTTGTATGATTTAGATGGAATATCATAATAATATTTCAGCCCGTTATCAACTTTGTAGAAAGATGTAATTCCAGCCTCAATCATATCATAAACCCATTGAGCAGCCTTTTTATCTGCTTCTTCCATGGCCTTCATTGTGCTTTCAACACCAACTGCATCCCAGGATTGGAATGGGCCTAATTTCCAGCCAAAACCAGCATTCAGAGCATCGTCCACTTTGTAAATTTCATCACTGATTTCAGGAATACGATTTGAAGAAAACTGGAACAAAGCATAAAATGATGCTCTGTAAAAATCACCAGCCTTTCCCTTGTCGGTAAATAAAATAGGTAATCTCAATCGTAGATCATCTATTGCTTTTGTTTTTTCGAAAACACCAAATCTTGGCCTTGGTGCCTCAACATATTCCATGGTTTCAAAATCAATGGAAAGGAATTTCTTCTTCCCATCTTCAACAACTTTTTTAAAGAAACCCTGTTTGGTTTTCGATCCCAGCCATTTGTTGTCAAGCATTGTTTGAAGATACTCAGGAATACTGAACAAATCGTTGGCTTCATCTTTGGTTGTCTCCTTAATATTATTGGCTACATGTACCAGAGTGTCAAGACCCACAATATCTGCAGTACGGAAAGTAGCCGATTTGGCTCTTCCAATTACCGGACCTGTTAGTTTGTCAATTTCCGGAATTGTAAGGCCAAGATCCTTCACATTATTAAAAAGCTCCATAATAGAAAAAGTACCAATCCTATTTGCAATAAAGGCTGGTGTATCTTTTGCTAAAACAGGTGTTTTACCAAGGTATTTTGATGAATATTCGGTAAGGAAAAATAATACCTCATCATCAGTTTTACTTGTGGGAATTATTTCAAATAATTGAAGATAACGTGGTGGGTTGAAAAAGTGAGTTCCACAAAAATTCTTCTGAAAGTCTTCACTACGGCCTTCAATCATTGCTTCAACAGAAATTCCTGAAGTGTTTGTTGTTACCAGCGAACCTGGCTTTCTAAATTTGTCAACATTTGCAAAAACAGATTGTTTAATGTCGAGCCTTTCAATTACAACTTCAATTACCCAGTCGTAATCCTTAATTTTTGCTAGATCATCGTCGAAGTTGCCTGTTGTAATTCGCTTGGCAAATTCCTTTTTATAAATCGGGGAAGGTTTCGACTTCAATGTTGCCGTGAGTGAGCTGTTTACAATGCGGTTTCTTACCACTTTGTCTTCAAGGCTCAAGCCTACAGCCTTTTCCTTGTCATTTAGTTCTCGTGGAACTATATCGATGAGAAGTACTTCTACACCGATATTGGCAAAATGACATGCAATTCCTGAGCCCATTACACCGGATCCAAGAACTGCAACTTTCTTAATTTTTCGGTTCATACTGTTTAATGTTATATGTTATTCGTTATTTTTTTATTCCATTCAATTGGAGTAAATTAAATCACCCCAATTCTTTTATCTATTCTGAAATTCATCCAAATCCATTTTTACTTGCTCTCTGATCAGGAGGTTCACTTTCTGGAACGCTTTCATCTCATCATTACTGATTTGCGCCAATACCTTTTTATTAAAACTAACCACTGCTTGTCTTACTTCTTCTCTTAACATAAAGCCCTTTTCTGTAACAAATATCTTTACTACCCTTTTGTCACCATTATCTGACTTTCGATAAATAAGGCCATCATCTTCCATGTTTTTAAGCAAACGACTTAAACTGGAACTTGTCATTCCCATCATTGGAGCAATTTTGGTGGCTGGAATACCTTCCTTACCAATATTTATTAAGGCGTATCCAATTCCCTGAGTTATTTTATTTTCAACTGCCAGCACATTGTACATTCGCCTCATGGCAAAAAGTGTTGATCTAAGATGGAAATCTACTGTTTCTTCTATGTTCATTTATTAAAAGTATTATTAGTGGAAAATATGCATATGCAATTACTATGCACGCATTGCAAATATAATACAAAAATGCTATGCATGTCAAGTATTTTTCGTGATTTTTTCACAGAGGGAGAAATTCGGCGTGAAAACCATTGACTTTAGGCGAATTAGTGAAAACTGAAGCGTTTAAGTTCAATGGGTTTTGATTGTTTTAGTTGGCTTTTTACAGTTGAAATTATGAAATATTTCAATCGTGGATGTTCAACTCCCTTTTAGAGTTACGAATCACTGTTGAGTTAATAACATAAAAAAATCCCGGTCAGGCAAAAACCTAAACCGGGATTTTCATGATTACGCATGAAGTGTAAATATTTTATTTAATCATCACCTTAGTAATAATTTCCTGACCATTACCTTTCACTTTAAGGAAATACATTCCTGTTTGTAAATTGGATTTCAGATTAACATCGATAATATTTGAAATGCCATTTGTAGACGTTTGGAAAACAATCTGTCCCAACTGATTTACAAGAGCTATTTCTGAATATGTGTAGTTATCGGGTAGAAGAACCTTAAATTGCTTTGATGCAGGATTAGGGTAAACCTTTATTTCCTTTTCATTCAATGCAATTTCTTCCTGACCAACAAACTGACTTACTGTAACATTATCAATCATCAAAGGATTACCAAAGAAACTGTAAGTTTCAAAAGCAACTTTAATATTGGCCTGACCAGCCCAAGGGCTAAGATCAAGATCGATACAAGATGCACCCCAGCCAGCCATACACCAGTCTTCATAAACTGCTGGCCAAAAATTATCATCTGTTAATTCATGAGTAGCAAAATTGCCGCTACCGTTTTCAGCATCAGCAAAAACAGTTACCCAGGTATTTCCACAATCAGGAGAAACCATTACCAAAAGAGAATCGGCTCCATCGGAGATGCGCTGTGCATAAGAATGCTGAAATCCTAGGGAGGCACTACCTAATCCCTCAAGGTTGAATGCAGGTGAAATTATTCTGTCTCTTTCTCCTATTGCAAAATAATCTCTAAAGTCAATTCCTGCTGCCATAATTCCCGGAGTTGTTCCACCAACTTCATAAAGTTGCCATGTAACATCCCCATCAGGATTTTCAACAACCCAACCCATTGAAGAATAACTTCCTTCTTCAAATGTTTCTTTGTAATAAGGAGTAAACCCACCTGAAACAACCATTTCTGGCTTCTCCAACTCCGAAGAACCATTAAGGTTCCAGACCATTAAGTTAACATCAAAACCACCTGCTTCATCAAAAACAACTATGGGGTTTGGGCTATTCTCATCAGTACCATATACATAAGTTACAGAAATAGGACTAATTGTCCATTGCCATTGATTAGGACTGTATTGAGTTTGATCGGTAAACCAAACAGTATCACCAACACAAATACTTGATTCATTTGACATAAATTCCACCTCAGGCAAAATTGATGAACTTGTAGTAATAAAAGCCTCTCTGGTTAAGGTGTCAGTTCCAAGCGGGTTTGTCGCAATTAACTGAACGGTAAAAGAACCTTCAGTATCAAAAAGGATATTCTCTGGATTTTCATCGGTTGAAGTTGATGGTGTACCACCTTCAAAAGTCCACTCCCATTGGGAAGGAATTCCAGATGTCTCGTCGAAGAAATTAACTGTTTCACCAACAGGCACTATTATTTCATCTGATGAAAAATCCGCCACAGGAATCTGTTGAAAACTAAAACCTGCTATCTGAGTTTTCCAACTCCATCCACCGTTTGAATATTCCGTTGTAAACCAAAATGATTCACCATCACTAGGATCAACTGACATACAGGCATAGTCACCCCATCGGCTAACGCCTGTCTGAGATTTAGTTCCTTCAACGATACT
>Ga0164315_10000394_pt1 | contig 30019 bp, 29 predicted proteins | sample GuaBasSedimGuay6_FD_113737 | JGI IMG/M metagenome (GOLD analysis project Ga0164315, IMG submission 113737) | Subseafloor sediment microbial communities from Guaymas Basin, Gulf of California, Mexico - Guay6, Core 4569-2, 0-3 cm | ecosystem: Environmental > Aquatic > Marine > Hydrothermal vents... | reverse complement strand
TCAGGTATTTTAATAGAAGCAATCGGGGCAACCACAAGGGATTGCCCCTACAACCGTACCCGTAGGGGCAATCCCTTGTGGTTGCCCAAAATACCTGTTTATTTGTGCTTCAGTACTTATAAAAACGCTAAAGACGCTTTCGATGCTTTCAATGCTCAATTCAAAATCAAAACGTCTCTTGCGTTATTCTTTTATTCCCCAGAGCCAAAGTACTAATAACGTTTCAACTTTAGTTTGCCGCGTAACGTGATTTAATATGACAACAAGTGAAAAATTTGAAGGGGAAAGTTCGTTAGAAAATCATGAAACGGATTATCCCAATCTCTCTATTAAATTGGTTAAGGAACAATTCAGTCTGTTTGAGTTAAAACGGCGACATGAAATCCGTAAAACGATCATCATTGATCCTGATTTTCAAAGAAATCGAGTTTGGAATGCTCACCAAGATTCTGAATTGATTGAGTCCATTTTGATGGGTATTCCAATACCCCCTATTTATCTGTTTGAAAACAAGGAGGGCATTAAACAGGTTGTTGATGGTAGGCAAAGACTCAGTTGTTTCTTTGATTATCTCAATAATCGGTTTAAACTGGTTCGCCTCAAAATGTTAACCGGAGAATTGAGCAAAAAATGTGCCGATTTAATGCCTCTATTGCAAGCAAAAATAGAAGATTATCAGATTCTGGCTTATACCATACAACATCCGACACCAGAAAAAGTAAAATTTGATATTTTTGATCGCGTCAATCGAGGGGGAACTCGCTTAAATAATCAGGAAATGCGTCATGCGTTGTATTTCGGTAAAGCGACTCAATTGCTTAAGAAATTATCTCAGTTGGAGCGTTTTATATCAATAACCGGTGTTTCGGCCAAAAGAATGAAAGATCAGTATCTGATTTTAAGATTTTTAGGTTTTTATTTATTGAAAACCCATCAATTAGGCGACTTAGACTATAAAAGTGATATTGATGACTTTCTGGCCGCTGTCATGACGCAGATCAATGGCTATACGGATGATCAACTACTTGATTTAGAAAGGATATTTATTTTAGCGATGACGAATTGTTGTCATGTTTTGGGTGAGAATGCTTATAGATTTGACAGTTCAAAACGTCGTCGTCCGATTAATATGGGTTTGTTTGAGAGCATAAATTATGCCTTGGCGCTTCCTTTGCCAGAACCTATTAATCTCTCTCAACTCAAACAAAGCGTAGAATCGTTAAAAGCCGATATGGATCAAAGCAAACTGTTTACGGGTAGCATTGATACCCGCAATGCGGTTAAATATCGCTTTGATAAAGCCGATAAAATCAGAATGGAATTGAGTCATGTTTAACTTTCTTGAGATCGAAAAGCTAACCAACTCACGGTAACGATAATTTGCGTCACACGCCCTGATAGTATTTTGCGTCAACTTAAAGAACAATATCGGTTTGTTCAAACTGAGGAGCCGGGCATTTATTACTGTGACGAAGTATTAGAAAAATGGATTATCTATCCCAGTGAACTCGAATTGATCCCGAAAAATTACCCGCTTTTGTCGTTAGCACAGGGTAAGAAATTAGAGCAATTTATTGCTTTGTGTTTGCGCGATGGATTAAATGACTATTTGCAATTGATCATCGATATTGGACTCGCTACCGATCCAAGCGTGATTCTGCAAAAGATTTTGGAGAGCAGCAATATGACATTTCAAATACGAGAAGAAACTTGGCCAGTGATTGACCAGTTTTTCCAACAAATGCCAGAAGCCTTCTGGAAATTGCCCACATTTAAAGATGCCTTGACTTCGTTCCAGCAAGATGCCCGACGGGAAGGAGAACAAAGTGGCTTACAGCAAGGTGAATTAATTGGTGAACAACGAACACTGATTCGTTTTGTGCGTCGCAAATTCCCACACGTACCGCAAGGTATTATACAGCACATTCAAACCACCTTTGATCATGAAAAATTGGATAATTGGTCGGATCAAATTATTTCGGCGACTGATTTATCGGAGATTGATTTCAAAGTGCCGAAAGGCTAAGACAACAGGGCGAACCTTTGTTATCACCCTTTTTAACATAAGCATTATGAAAAGAAAATCCATTTTTAAAGACGGTAAAAAGTATACATTCAGTGATTATTTTGACATGAAAAATCCAACTGATGAAATTGTGAGTGAATTTGGATATTCTTATGAGATGGCAGTGATAGCATTGCCAAAATGCACGGATTATGATCAAAATATCGTTAAAAATCTGAACGATACCTTTTATACCGTTTTTCCCAGAATCCCTTTAACTTCTGAAACAGCAAAAAGAGAATTTTTGATAGCCCCTTTACTTCTGGAAATCATAAAACATAGCGTTGTCAAAATCAATATTGAATATCCATTGGAAATTGATGATAAACTCAGCGGATATTTAGATTATTTTCTGAGGGCTAATCAAGAATTAATTGTGATAGAAGCTAAAAAGAAAGATATAGACAGTGGTTTTAATCAATTAGCTGCTGAATTAATCGCTTTGGATAAATACGAAGACAATGAGCAGATTGATATTTTATACGGTGCCGTGACTTTGGGCGATCTGTGGAAATTTGGCACCTTAGATAGGCATAAAAAGCATATTGTCAAAAATATTCATAGTTATACGATTCCAGAAGATACTGAAGATGTTTTTTCAACTTTGCTGGGCATTATAACGGATTGAAATGAGTTTGATGTTTTGATGATAGAACGCTGATTGTCATGATTGTCCTGATTGACGCTGATTTTTTTTAATCAGCGTCTATTTCAAACGATCACGCTAAGTATAATGACATCTTGGCACCTTTGCGCCTTTGCGCCTTTGCGTGAGATTAAAATAACCTCAATTATGAAAAGCGGCTTTAGTTGTTGGCTCAATAAGGTAGGCCTAACTATCTGAAACTGATGGAAAAAACAGGATTTTATAATGCTACATATTCATACCAGTAATCACTTAGAACATTTAATCGAAGCTTTTGCGACGGTTATTCATGATCAGCCGTTACCCCCTTTGATCGCGGAAACGATTGTTGTGCAAAGTAAGGGGATGGAACGATGGTTGTCGATGCAGTTGGCTGAACAGTTGGGGGTGTGGGCACATGGTTCTTTTCCTTTTCCTAACCAGCACTTATGGCGCGTGTTTAAAGAGACTTTGCCCGGCACTTTGCCTGATACGTCTTCCTTTGAGCGTGAGGTGATGGTTTGGAGTTTGATGGCTATCTTGCCTGATTTTTTGAAGCTACCAGAATTTGCTGAGTTGCAAAGCTATTTGCAGAAGGATGAGTCGGATATTAAACGTTTTCAATTGGCTTGGCGAATCGCGGGTATCTTTGATCAATATCTCGTTTATCGGCCGACTTGGTTGGATGATTGGGAAAATGGAAAACAGCCGGCTGAGTTGGAAAATGATTCGCAGGCTCTATGGCAAGCCTTGTTGTGGCAAAGCTTGGTAAAACGCCATGGGCCGTCGCATCGTGCTAAGTTACGAACTGAGTTTTTTAAGCAGTTGTCTAATATCGCTAAGAATCCACGCTTTTCTAAGCGTTTATCGGTGTTTGGTATTTCGGCTTTGCCGCCGTTTCATTTAGAAGTGTTTGCAGAATTGGGGAAGGTGACAGAGGTACATGTTTTTTTGCTGAATCCTTGTCAGGAATATTGGGGACATATTGTTTCTGATAGTGATATGGCTTTAAGAACGGCCCGTGTCAAAGGGCAGCCGGTGGCTCCTGAATCCTTGTATTTTGAAAAAGGCAATAGTTTGTTAGCGTCGATGGGTAAAATGGGCCGTGATTTTATTGATATGTTGAATGAATATCCTCATAAAGATCATGACTATTTTGATGGGCGCGATTCGCTTTCAGAAGAAGACAAGGCACCTGAATTGACGCTGCTTCAAAGTATTCAGTCTGATATTTTGTATTTGGAAGATCGGGATGGCGCGACGCTGATTGATGTGGATGATCACTCTCTTCAAATTCATGCTTGTCATAGCCCAATGCGTGAAGTGGAGGTTTTGCATGATCAATTGTTGGCTTTGTTTGAACAGCATCCTGATTTGTTGCCTAAAGATGTGTTGGTGATGATGCCTGACATTGAAACGTATGCGCCTTTTATTGAGGCCGTATTTGATACCACACCTGAGGAGGCGAAAAGAATTCCTTTTAGTATTGCGGATCGCAGTTTACGCGGTGAAAGTGCTTTGATTGATGCCTTTTTCGCGATTCTGGAATTGCGTAATAGTCGTTTTTCGGTTAGCCGTGTATTGGCGGTGTTAGAATCTGAGGTGGTGCAAAAACGTTTTGGATTGAATGAGCAAGATTTAGATTTGATTCGCCATTGGATTGAGCAGACGCGCATACGTTGGGGAATGGATAAGGCGGATCGGGTACGTATGAATTTACCGGCTTTTGAGGAAAATACTTGGCAAGCAGGTTTAAGGCGTTTGTTATTAGGCTATGCGTTGCCCGGTGGCGGAGAGCAGTTGTTTCAGGATATCTTGCCTTATGATGAGATTGAGGGGAGTGATACGTTAATCTTGGGTAAATTGGTGGGCTTTGTTGAAAAGTTGTTTGATTGTGTGCAAGCTTTAGAGCAACCTCGCTCTTTGCAAGACTGGTCGGATTTTTTAAATCAGTTGTTAAAGACGTTTCTGGAATCAGAAACGGAAACGAGTCAAACTCAAGCGATTCGTAAAGTGCTCTATGATTTGGTTAAGCATAGTGATCAAGCTGAGTTTAATGAATTGGTGAGCCCTGATGTGATATTGGAATGTTTACATTATCCGCTGGCTCAAGAGGAGCAGAGCAGTCATTTTATGACGGGCAATGTGTCTTTTTGCGCGATGTTGCCGATGCGGAGTATTCCTTTTAAAGTGATTGCTTTGTTAGGCATGAATGATCAAGCTTATCCGCGCACGAGTAAGCCGTTAGGTTTTGATTTGATTGCGAAAAAACCGCGACGCGGTGATCGCTCCCGTCGGCAGAATGATCGTTATTTGTTTTTGGAATCGCTGTTGTCAGCGCGTGACTGTTTTTATATCAGTTATGTGGGGCAAAGTATTCATGATAATAGCATTATGCCGCCTTCGGTGTTGGTGAGTGAGTTGTTGGATTATATCAGTAAGGGTTTCAGTTCTTTCCATAAAAGTATTTTGGATCAAGTGGTTAGACATCATCCTTTGCAAGCTTTTAGTCCGACTTATTTTAATCATCAAGATAAGCTGTTGTTTAGTTATTCTAGTGAATATTGTACTGCCAGTCGGGCGTTGTTGAATGAAGAGGCTTTTTCAAAGGCTTTTATTGTTGAACCGTTGCCGGAACCGCAACCTGAAACGGAATGGAAAACCGTTGATATCAATCGCCTTACTCGTTTTTTTAGACAGCCGATTGAGTTTTTGTTGAAAGAGCGATTAGGGATTTTTTTACAAGTTGGGGCTGAATTGCTGGATGAAAGTGAACCGTTTGAGGTGCAGGGGTTAGATCGTTATCAGTTGAATCAAACCTTGGTGGAAAAAAGTTTACAAGGGGGGGATTTAGAGGTTTATCAAACGGTGGTGAAAGCGACTGGACAGTTGCCTTACGGGCAAATCGGGGATTATGTGTATAGTCAATTGACGGAACAAGTCCAACCTTTTGTTGAACAGGTTCAACAGGTGACGATGAAACAAAAGAAAATGGAAACGGTGTCTGTTGATTTGAGAGTGGGTGATATGTGTATCACTGGGCGCTTAGGGCGCTTGTGGCGCGATCACTTAGTGCATTATCGTTGTTCAAAATTGAAATCGAAAGATTTCATTCAATTGTGGATTCATCATTTAATATTGAATAGTTTACCGGATAAGTATTTACCGCGTCATAGTGTGTTGATAGGTAATCATGAGGCTTGGACATTTGAACCGGTTGCAGACAGTGATGCGATTTTGCAGAGTTTGTTACGGGATTTTTACTGGCAAGGGGTGCTTCAACCGTTATATTTTTTTCCTGAATCGGGTTTAACGTTTGTTGAGAATCTGCGTAATGGTAAAGAGGAAAAGGAGGCCTTTTTGAAAGCATTGAATACGTGGCAAGGGAGTGATTTTGGACGAGGTGAAGCGGAAGATGATTATTATCAATTATGTTTTAGAAGTTTGGAGTCTAAAACACCGTTAGATGATGATGCGTTTAAGTCGTTGGCAAAACAGTTTTTTGAACCGTTGTTGGGGCATTTGCAAGCTTTGTGAACTTCATAAAAATAACGCACAGCTAAAAGACGCAGACAATTCAAAGCCTCTCTTGCGCCTCTTGCGTTAAAAAGATTTAAAGAAAACGCAAAAGACGCAAAAGACGCAAAAGACGCAAAAGATGAGAAAGCTATTGCTTATTTCCTGATTTTAGTTAGGATTTTTTGAATTTGCTCTTGGCTGAGTAATCCTTGTAATTCTTTTATTTCTCTGATGATCTCTTCTCTTTCTTTTGTTCTTTCAGCAGCCAGTTCATTCGGGAATAGAAGATGGATTAATTCCTTAGCCGTTGGATCATTACGCAGTGTTTCGATATTCATAGCCATTAATGATGATGAAAGAAATTGAAAACCTATTGTATTTTCTGCCCGCTAATATCGCAAGCATAAATATCATTTGGGCCTGTTCTTGAGGATTGGTGATTTGCTCTTTGAGCAATTCCGATGCTTCCTTGATTTCTTGCCGCCCGCCTCCTTTTAAATAGGGCGTAAAAGGTAATAGCCCAAGCAAGTTTTGTTGCTTGATTTCTTCGTACCCTTGTTCCCATAAATTGATCACGTCATATTTCACATTAACCGAACCAAAATATTGATTGCCTAATTCTTGGTTTCTGATATCTGGATCAAGGTTGTTCAATAGGCTTTTTACCAACTTCTTTTTTGTTTTCTGTAAGATCAATACATCGTAAACTAAAATCCTTTCATTCATGGTTTCATCATACGATGTTTGAACTTCTATGTGAAAAACCGTGTTTTTCAGTTTCTCTATCTCTGTATCAATAATCAGACTCAAAGAATCCACTTCTCTTTTGAGATAGGTTTCTAATGTGCGGTTGGCATCCAGCACTTTTATCTGTTTTTGTTCTTCCGCTGATAGAGATTGAATCTCTGGAAAAAACTTCAGAAAATCAAGAGGCCTTAATTCTATGGCCTTTCGGCTCACATAATCTATTGACTTATCAATGGTTTCCTGTTGTGCTTTATAGCCTTTGTTATCAAGCGTTTCGGAATCGTTATCAGGCGAGTCAAAAAGTTTCCCTTGAGCATGGGTTGAGGTTGTCATATTGATGGAATAGCATCATTGTAAATAGTGTGGGTTAGTGTGAATGTTAAAGCTCCCATTTTTCCAAAGCTTCTCGGGCAAACACGCAGGTATGCCCCTACAAAAAAAAGCCTATTTAGGGTTGTAGGGGCGTACTGACGTGTTCGCCCAGGCGAAGGCGAAGGTGGTATTGAGGGGAATGGTGGGCTTTAAAAACCCGTTACCTGCCCCCTACAAGAAAGATAGCCCTTAAACTGTGTTCGGGCAATCGCTATCTTGAGTACTTTCTAATGCTTCGTCAATGGCTTCCAAAAACTGTTTAATATCAAGTGGTTTGACAATATAATTCAAAAATCCGGCTTCTCGTCCACGTTCTAAATTGTGTAAGGTGTCATTAGCACTTAGGGCTAAAACGGGAATATGGCAGCTATCTGGATCTTCGCGCAATTGTTCTAATACTTCAAACCCATCCATGCCGGGTAAGTTAATGTCCAATAAAATGACATCAGGATGATGGCGGCGGGCTAATTCAAGGCCCATTTCGCCAGTATGGGCCGACATCAGGGCAATATCAGGCCGGACTTTGAGAATTTGGGCCACTAAACTGACATTGGTACGACTGTCTTCGACATATAATAATATATATTTACGCAAATCTTTATCGCTAAGCCTATGGTAGTCTTCATTCTCCAGTTCACCTGTCGGTATTTCAACCCAAAATGTGCTGCCGATATTGATCTCACTTTCTACCCCAATTCGTCCATCCATGATGTCTAATAAGCGTTTCGTGATCGTTAAACCGATGCCGGTACCTTCAATCACATTGAGCCCACTTAAGCGGATGAAGGGATCAAATACTTTCTCTTTTTGTTCTGGTGTCAAACCTAAACCGGTATCTTCCACTTCAAAACGGACATATTCAAGGCTAGGTTGGCTCAAACAGATAATGACTCGCCCTTCATCACGGTTATATTTAACGGCATTGGACAATAAGTTGATCAGAATTTGTTTTAACCGCCCTCTATCAACTAGCGCATAGTGGGGCAAAGATTTCTCTGTCGTGTTATTGATAATGATGCGATGTTTTTCAGCTTGAGGTGTGATAAAACTGACACTTTCTTTTATTAACTCAATCAATTCAACTTTTTCAATCGTGACTTCTAATTTTCCGGCTTCAATACGTGTTAAATCAAGGACTTTATTGATGAGTTCAAGCAAATGCCAACCTGCTTGTAGGATATTACCGACATATTGCAACATGTCTTCTACAGACTCAATTTCAAATTCTTGTACACTTAAATCTTCTTTGAGTAATTCGCTATAGCCTAAAATCGCGTTCATGGGTGTTCGCAATTCATGGCTCATGCTGGATAAAAATTGTGATTTGGCTTGACTGGCTTTTTCGGCAAATTCTTTCGCGCTTATCAGTTCAGCTTCAACATTTTTGACATCGCTGATGTCTCTTAATAATAAGACTATGCTGGTAACACGCTGATTGTCAATAATGGGATTAAAAACACAGGAAACCGGCAACGGTGACTGATTTTCTCGTTCTAACAGGGCATTGCTATCGTGAAAAGCCTGTCCAGAATTTAAGCGTTGAATGAGTTCTGAAGTGATAAGACGCACATCAGGATTGACTCTTTCATGCAGAGAAAAATGTTCTAGTAGGGATATTTTTTGTAACTGTTGTATTGAAGCGCCTAAATAGTTTTCAGCGGCAGGGTTCACAAATAACAATTGCCCTTTCGTATCAAATAAACATAAACCATCACCCATAGCGGTTATGACAGTGGGTAATGAGGGGGGCGGTGGTGATGTAGGCGGATGAACTTGAAATCGTTTTACGGCTTTTTCTAACCGTTGGCGTTCACGATCTGCATTGATGTAAGAACACTCAATACGGGAGAGAAATTCTTGCCACTTAACCAAATCGGTAGGCAACGTTTCGTGGTGAAATCCGGCACGGCGTAATTGACGTTCGAGTAGTGAATACATGTTTTTTCAAATATAAATGTAGGGTGGGTAAGTTCGTTTCGACTTCGTAGAAACGAACTTGCCCACCATTGTTGTTCTGAAGCTTAATATGGTGGGCAAGCGAATAGAGACTCCGTCTCTATTCGCTTACCCACCCTACGTTTTGTGGCACAATATAGACTTGTGGTGCTACGAGCGGTGCTTTAGGCCAAAATAATAGTATAAGGAGTAGTACATTCATTGCTAAAATAATACTCATCCATGGCATGGAACGTATTTTAGGAAATACTAGCAACCACTTATTTTGAGTTCGCTTATTATTATAGTTAATAAATTGAGCCATTTCACGTTCACGCTCTGCTTTTTTGAGGGCATCAAGTATGTAAGACATAATGTGAGTCCAATCAGTCGTTAAGAATACATAGTTAAAGTATAACATACGGTTGGGCGTGTAAGCTGTTGAAAAGAAAACGCTAGAGACGCACGACTAGAGACGCACGACTAGAGACGCACGACTAGAGACGCACGGCAGTGCGTCTCTACGAAACACCCTACAAATAAGAGGCGTGTAATAGTGTTTGTGTATAGGGATGTTGTGGCTGTGCAAATAGTTGTTCTGTTTTGCCCTGTTCAATAAATTGCCCTTGATACATGACTATGATTCTGTGAGACATGGCTCTAATCACTTTTAAATCATGGCTGATAAATAAGTAGCTGATATGGTGTTTGTTTTGTAAATCTTTAAGTAATTCAAGGACTTGTTTTTGGATGGAGACATCTAGGGCGCTTGTGGGTTCATCTAATAAAATCAATTGAGGTTCTAAAATGACGGCTCGTGCTATGGCTATACGTTGGCGTTGCCCGCCTGAAAATTGGTAGGGATAGCGCGATAACATGTCTTCTTGTAAACCGACTTCTGTCAAGATTTGAATAACGCGCTCACGGCGTTCGCGCCGATTTATGGATGGCGCATGAATGGCTAAGCCTTCGCCTACAATGTCTTCTACTGTCAGGCGCGGTGATAAGGATGAATAGGGATCTTGAAAGACGACTTGAAAATGACGACGCAAGGGGCGTAATTGATTACGGCGTAAGCCTTCTATGGGTAACTGTTCAAACTGAATAGTGCCTTTGCATTTTTGCAGTCGCAATAAACAGAGCCCTAAAGTGGTTTTGCCTGAGCCCGATTCGCCGACTATGCCAACTGTTTCGCCTGGATATAAATCGAAATTGACGCTATCGACGGCTTTGAGTTTACCTGTTGTGCGTTTCAATAAGCCGCTTTTAATCGGAAAATGACATTGGATGTTTTGGCCCGCTAATAAAGGTTTTGTGGCGGTGCTATAGTCATAATCTGTTTGAATCTTGGCCGGTTGGCTATTGAGTAAATGTTGGGTATAAGGATGTTGAGGGTGTGCAAATAACTGTTCTACTGTTGCCGATTCTACCAATTTTCCGTTTTGCATAACGCATAAGCGTTCTGCAAATCGTTTTACCAAATTGAGATCATGGCTAATTAATAATATGGCCATGCCAAATTCTTTTTGTATGGATTTGAGCAATTCAAGGATTTGTAATTGTATGGTGACATCTAAGGCTGTCGTGGGTTCGTCGGCAATTAATAAAGCGGGGTGACAGGCTAAAGCCATGGCAATCATGACGCGCTGACGTTGCCCGCCTGATAAGGTATGGGGATAAGCGTCAAAACGTTTATGAGGCTCTGGAATGCCTGTGTGTTCTAATAGTTCTAACATGCGCTGACGAGCAAGCGATTTGCTCAAACCTTCGTGTAATTGCAATGGTTCTATGAGTTGTGTGCCGATGGGATAAACGGGATTGAGTGATGTCATCGGCTCTTGAAAAATCATTGCAATCTCTTTGCCACGTATACGACGTAATTGGGCATCGTTCAATTCAAGCAAGTTGTTGCCCTGAAATTCGATTTTGCCACTAGGATAGGTGACTTGTTGGCGATCATGTAATTTTAATATGGATAAGGCAGTAACTGATTTACCTGATCCTGATTCACCGACTAAAGCGATTGATTCGTTAGGATTAATGTGAAAACTCACTTGATGCACGACTTCAGTGCGTTGTGCTGAGTTGCCAAAGGCGACGGATAAATCCTTGATGTTTAATAAAGGTAGGTGATCTGTCATTGTAAGGAGTTCAATGGATTAGTACTTTTATGGTGGGTAACGTGTTTTTGTTGCCGGCCCCAATTAGATCAATGTAGGGTGGATAACGTGTTTTTGTTGCCGGCCCCAATTAGATCAATGTAGGGTGGGTAACGTGTTTTTGTTGCCGGCCCCAATTAGATATGAGGGAGAGGGGAAGTTTGGCAAAAGAACGCTGATTCTAATTCAGCGTTCTATTAAATTAGAAGTGATTTCTTTATAAAAGCTCAATACGAGCTAATTGTTTGGCCTTATCAGCAAAACGATGGTGAAACTCTTGTGCAATGCTATTAACAATGGCTTGAACGCGTTCTAAAATCATGTCTTATGCTCGGTGGATAGTGCTGCAATGTGCGTGCGGATATTCAATACCATGTCATTCTCTTCCGATAAAGGGTTCTTTTTTCATTGTTTTCTCCGTTGTCAGGTATCAAATGAGCGAGTCTGTTTTGGTAGATTATGGTGTTGGAGTGTTGGAGTTCGCAAGCTCACTCCAACCTACATTTGTGGTATTTTCTTTTTTGGGACTTACCTTATTATGATTTAAAACCGGATTCAGGTTGGTCGATTATAGGTGTACTTCAAAATTTGTCAATCGTATTCATTGATTTTTAATTCACGCATTGGAAATCTGCCCAAGATAGATAGGTCAATCGTGGGCACCAATATTGAATAGAGGGGGTTATGAAGCTAAGTCATTGATTTTTATATCGTTCGAGCTCTTCATTTCAATGGGTGACGGGGATGAAGGGACAAGTCTCATTCTAAAATGAAGCCAATAAAACATAAGGGGATGAAGTTAATCCGTTGTACTATTATTTTGACTGTATTCTTTCCCCCAATCAAGAAAATCACTATTTTCCATCGGAGGCGCATACAAATAGCCTTGAGCAATATCGCAGCCATGATCGCGTAAAAAATCACGTTGATCAATCGTTTCAACGCCTTGTGCAATGACGGTTAAACCTAAGGCATGGGCCATGTCTATCGTTGCAACCGTTATCGTGGCATCCGCTGGCGATGACATGATGCCATGAATAAAGGACTTATCTATTTTTAAGCAATCAGCAGGAATCTGCCTAAGGTAATTCAATGAACCATAACCCGTTCCAAAAGCATCAATCGTGACACGAATACCGATTTCTTTAAATCGTTCCAAAATTTTGATCGCTGAATGAATATCCTCTAACACCAAATTTTCAGTTAATTCTAATTCCAAACATTTCGGCTCTAAACCCGAATTTTCTATAGCCTCTGCTATGATATTCACTAAACGTTTACTGCGAAATTGATAAGGGGATAAATTCACAGCAATACGCTTTATCAACAACTTAGCATCCCACCAAGCCTTTAACTGCTTACATGCCGTTTGTAAAACCCACTCTCCAATAGGGATAATAATACCCGTATCCTCAAGCACGGGCACAAAATCAATGGCCGAAATCAAACCATTTTGTGGATGGCGATAGCGGATTAAAGATTCTGTGCCCACTAATTGCTCGGAAGATAACTTGATTTGCGGTTGGAAAAATAGAAGAAAATCTTTTTTTTTAAAAGCTTGATGTAACTCCGTTTCAATTCTCAAACGTGAAATCGCATGATGATGCATCCCCTCACGAAATACCGCATAACCCGATTTACCCATCTCCTTGGCACGATACATTGCCGCATCCGCATCGCGTAGCAACTCCATACCATCTTGTTGCTTGCTATAATAAGCAATTCCAATACTGCATGATGTCACCACCTCATACCCATCCAGCAAAAATGATTCAGCCAACACCTCATTAATCTTCACTGCCAAGCGAGTTGCTTCAGCCATATCGACTATTTCATCAAGCAAAATCATAAACCCATCGCCATCTGCTCGCGCCAACATCGCGTTCTGCGTTAAAAAACCCTGCAAACGTCGCGCAATTTCCATTAATAACCAATCACCCATATCATGCCCTAAACTGGCATTGATCAGCCTAAACCTATCCAAATCAAGCAATAAGACGGCAATCCGATAGGCTTTACGCTGCTGAGCACGAGCAATAGCCTGTTCCAAATATTCCATAAACAAATAACGATTAGGCAATCCCGTCACTTGATCATGTAAGGTACTATGATTGAGTTGCAGTTCTAAAGCATGGCGCTCACACAAATCACGCCCTTCAACCAATATCCAAACAATTTCTTTTTGAATATTCGTAATCGGGGTTAATAAAAAATTCAATGTAGCCGCTTGCCCATTCTGTTTTTGCGCCTCAAATTCACAATGTGCAAACTCACCCTTCGCTGCTGTCGCAATCGCGGTTTTAAAATGGGCTTGTGTTTTTTGAGCATGTTTTAGCCAAGGCAGCTTCCAAAAAGGCTGGCCGATCACCACATCACGTTGACAACCCATTAAAGTCAAAGCGGCCTGATTGATTTCATGTAAAATACCATTTGGTTTAAGCAAACCCATAAACTCAAAGGCCTTTTTAAAAATGGCTTCAAATTTATGTTCTTGTTTTTGTAAAACGATCAATTTAGAAAGATAACGCACAATGCGTTCAAGCAAGGGCCAACTTAATTGCTCTTTATTCAAAGCATCTGTCCAATATCTATCCAACAACACCGTCTCGACAAACTCATCGTGTTTCGTCAAAAAAATTGTTGGAATGCTTTTAAATTTATACAACCAAGCCAAAAACTTCTGTTGCTGCGCTTGTTGCGCCTCGTAGCCAATTAAATAAACATCATAACGATTTTTTTTAATGTGCTTTAAAGCGATATCATAATTAGGTGCCCAATCAATAGTCAGTTGACTGGTTTGTTCATCCAACAATTGCCGCGCTTTCAAATAATCACTGGCATTTTCTTCAATAAATAAAATACGCATATTCTTGTTTTTCTCTGTGAAACTCTGTGTTCCTCAACTCTGTGTTAGGTTTTCATTGAAAAGGTTTTCAAATTAAAAATGACACTATTACCTTTATTAAAACCACGTTATTGGCTGTTATGGCTTTTCATAGGTTTCTTATGGAGCCTAACCCGCCTACCCCACCGTTGGCGCTTAGCTGTGGGCCGACACATTGGGCATCTTGGCTATCGACTCGCCCACCGCCGCCGCAAAATTGCCGATATTAACCTAAAACTCTGTTTTCCTGAACTCAACGAGACAGAACGGAAAAAGCTATTATGGCAACATTTTGAATCATTAGGGATGGGATTGCTAGAAATGCTGAGCGCATGGTGGCTACCCGATAACAGATTAAAACCATTAGGGCATATCGAAGGCCTTGAACATTTGCACACAGCCCTAGCCGCAGGAAAAGGGGTGATTTTGCTCAGCGCCCATTTTACCTTATTAGAAATCGGCATCCGCTTTTTAACGATGTACACCACGATTCATGGCGCGTATCGCCAACACGAGAACCCATTAATAGAACATTTTATGAAAAAAAGCCGCGAAAGCCATGCAGAAAAGGCCATTCCTCGTGATGCCGTCCGAGAAATGCTACGCAGTCTCAAACAAAACAAGGCTTTATGGCTGGCAACCGATCAAAATTTTGAACAGGGTGTATTTACCCCCTTTTTTGGCATTGCCGCAGCCACCAACACCGCGGCCTCGCGCCTTGCCCACATCAGTAGTGCAAAAGTTGTACCCTTTTTTATGCAACGCATAGCCGATCAAGGATACAAAATCATATTACAACCCGCACTAGAAAATTTTCCCAGTGGCGACAAGGAGCAAGATGCTTTACGCATGAATCAATTGATTGAGGAACAAGTCAGAAAAGCACCGGAACAATACTTATGGGTACATCGACGATTTAAAACGAGGCCCGTTAATGAGCAATTACCCCTGATCAAATATCAATGATGTCAATCAAAAAAATTACACCTTTTCAACATTCCAGGTTCAAGTTTTTGCGCGCAAAAACTTGAACCTGGTAATAGAGTTCACAGAGAAACACAGAGTTTCACAGAGAGATTAAACCTCTGTGGTACTCTGTGTCACTCTGTATCTCTGTGTTGAAAAAATAATACCGTTTATCGCTCATTATTAACCACTCATTATCGATAAAACTTTGATAAGGAGCAGACAAGACTATGGCACAATCACCTTTCCCCGGTATGGATCCCTATTTAGAATCGCCCCGTTTGTGGCCCGATGTTCATCACCGATTGATAACCGTCTTTGCTGAACAACTATCTGCCTTATTGGTACCTAAATATTTTGCACAATTGGAAAGCTATGTCATCATTGATCAAATTTCAGACGATCCAATCATTGCGGTGCCAGATGTCACAGTTGATGGGTTTGATGATGAATTTGATGAACTTTTGGATAAGAGCGATACAGCCGTTGCTATCGCACCGGCGCCGTTGCGTTTAAAAGTGCCAATGCCAGTACCCACCCGTCTCATCAATATTCACATTAAACAAAACACTGAAAACGAAAACTTGGTTACTGTCATTGAATTACTTTCACCCGTTAACAAGCGAGCCGGTTTTGGGCGGGAAAAATATTTAAGCGCAATGCTTTTTTTGAATCGAGTGTACACCTTATTGAAGTTGATCTCTTGCGTTCGTTATCCCTGATGCCTTTTGTCGGAGAAACTTTACCAGAAACCGATTATTTGGCGATGGTGAGCCGATCTTATGAACGCCCCTTTTGTGATGTTTGGCCTATTGGACTGCGTGAACCCTTACCCGTATTGTCAGTACCCTTATTGCGGCCCGATCCCGATGTGCCACTGGACTTAGGAGCGGCCCTAGGCACCGTTTATGAACGGGCCCATTATGAGCGACGCATCAATTACAAGGTACCCCCGGTACCGCGACTGAAACAGGCCGATGCGGATTGGGCAGCATCTGTGCTTGGGGCATGAACTACCCCTTAGTACTTTGCCTCATGGAATATCACTCCTTGGTTGTGAGGTATTTTTATTTTAACAGGCCTCTTTTGCCTTCTTTTGCGTCTTTTGCGTCTTTTGCGTCTTTTGCGTTTATTATTACTTATGGCACCGTTTATCACTCATTATCAACCACTTATACTTGATGACGCATTGATAACCTACCCTTTAGTACAACGGATCAGGGGATTGAACGGATTGGTTGTGAAGTATTTTGATGGGTAGAGACGCGATGCCTCGCGTCTCCACGATGCCTCGCGTCTCCACATCGCATCTCTACTGATACCCAGTAAATGGAAACAGTCCCCCCCCTCATCAATCCGTTCAATCCCCTGATCCGTTGTACTAACTACATTGATCAAATACCGTTTATCACTCATTATCAACCATTTATCCTCGATGAAGCCTTGATAATAAATAGAAAGTCTAAACTGATAAAGTGATTCAGCCATTGGCGGGCCTTATAGTTTGGAAACGGTAATGTGATGTGATCATTGATCATTAAGAAAAACTATCTTTTCTTTGTAACCTGTAGTAGAATCGCTCTCCACTTTTTACCCCTTAGTACAACGGTTTTGGTGATTGAACGGATTGCTGTAGAGACGCGATGCGTAGCAAATCCAGTTCGCGTCTCCACATCGCTTCGCTATGCTTCGTAAATCCGTTGTACTAAGATTTATACTAACGATTAAGAGGTATTTATAACATGTCAAATACGACTACCAAAAAAGCCATCAAAAAAGCACTGATTGGCGCAACAGTTTTAGCTTCAGCACCAGCCTTTGCCAAAACTGGTGGTGGTTCAACAGAAGGAAAAAGCCAACTGGGTGTCAATCACCTGTCTTTGGATGTCACCCCAGGCCGCGGTGTCACCGCTTGTGCCAGTGATGCTCAAGTCGCTACAAAGACTGGTAGTAACCTCACCCCTAATAATTTGCTCCTAGCTGTCAATCCTTTTCAAACGAGCTACATCGAAATCGGGTTTCATGTGCGTGATATCCTTGCGTCAAAACAGGATAACATCTTGTTCTTGATCTACAGCCCCACAAAATCCCCGTCTCCACAAATTCCCACACCCCAGTCAGAGAATAAGTTACAACTTGACATATCGGCTATGGAAATTCTGGCGATCTATGATCTCCCGAAACAAGTGATGCTCGCGCAACCTGCCACACGTTTAGGTGCGGCTAACCCAGCACCACATGCAGAAGTCAGCTTCTATGTTAACTTAGACACTTCCGTCTTGCCGACATTCATGAGGGACAAAGAAAAAGCGTATCTCCAAGCCGCTTTGGTCAAAAAATCAGATTTTGAGGCTGGGGTATACGATATGGCGATTTTGTCTGAACTGGATACCATTGGGTTTGCGGAGATGGACTGTCCAACTGCTGATCCGGATACCGGTGCGCCCACAGAATATGCAAAGGTTGAGGTTCTTGATGAGCCTGAAGTTGTGAATGGTGAAGAGAAGCCAGCTGGCACCATGGTGGTATCTGATAAAACGGGCAATGTCACCAAGACGACGATGACGGGCAGTATGTCCATGGGTGCTACCGTTATTACCAAGTAAGCTCTTTGGCTGTTGTCGTATATCACACCCTTACCTTAATCCACTGATTCATTCACGGAAACAAGACTTTTTTGTTTTAGAGGGTAAGGGCGCATAACAACGAACTATTTACTAGAAGGGGGTCGGTTATACGATCCCCTTTTTTTTTGCATATTATTATTGATTGAGTACAGCGGATGACGTGGATCGAGTACAGCGGATTTTGTTGCTAAACGGATAAGGCATAACGCTCCTTAATTGTTATTCCTTGTACTCGTATTTACTTTCAATCAAAGAGAAACACGTTGGGTAAGCCACGCTCCAATCCGTTTAATCCCCTGATCCGTTGTACTCAATCCCTACAACCATAAATTATGATACTCACTAATCACGGTAAATCATTACAACTGCGTCAAACGAAACCCGAAGACGCACCTATTTTATTACGCGCTTACCAAGACGATTCCTTCATTCGTCTATATCGTTCAAATAATGCCGAATTAACCGAAGAAGAACTCGCCAAAATGTTGGCAGAACGTTTAGAACATCAGCCAACCGAACTCGGTTATATAGAATTGATGATAGAGCATAAACAACACGGGCCTATCGGCGTCGCCGTACTCGGCGACTACACCCCACTCCATCAACGCGCCGAATATCTCATCGGATTATTTGAAGCACAACGCCGCTCAATTGGATATGGCACCGAAGCCACCCTCCTAGTCTTAGATTTAGCCTTCAACCACTACAAACTGCACAAAATCTATACCTATGTTTATGGATACAATGAAGATTCAGAAACCAGCACCCTCAAATTTGGATTTAAACAAGAAGGCATATTAGAAGATCATCACTACCTGATGAAAGAAAAGCGGTTTGTCAACTTATACATCAACGGCATGACAGAAGAACGTTTTCGCAACACCGAACAAATTCGCCGCTACTCCCAACGCCTATTAGGCAGAGATGTCACCCAAGTGCCTCAAGTGATCAAACTAACAGAAGAGAATGAATTACCACTAGAAGCCGGGAAAAAATTTCTGGAAGGGTGGTTAGCCAGTGCTAATCAATCAGATGGTTAGAGAAGATAGAACGCTGATTAAACTGATGATGGCCTGATTTACACTGATTAAAAAAAAACAGCCTTCGAGGTAATCAGCGTGAATCATGACAATCAGTGTCATCAGCGTTCTATCCTATCAAATAAATCAGCGTGAATCATGACAATCAGCGTCATCAGCGTTCTATCATAAACAAAATCGGGATGACATTGATAACTGATAACTGATAACTGATAACTGATAACTGAAAATGATTCTTTCCAACCACGGCCGCTCATTACACCTGCGCCAAACGACTCCAGATGACGCACCACTGTTGCTACGCGCATACGAAGACGATGCCTTTATCAGTCTTTACCGCTCCAACCATGCCAAGCAAAGCGAAGAACAACTGCGTCAAACCCTGGCCAAACGAAAACAACATGCGCCAACACAACTCGGCTACCTCGAATTGATGCTAGAACATCAACAACATGGGCCCATCGGCATCGCCGCACTCGGCGACTACTCGCCCCTTCATCAACGGGCCGAATACCTCATCGGCCTCTTTGACGAACAACACCGTTATGCCGGTTACGGCATCGAAGCCACCCTGCTCATACTTGATCTCGCTTTTAACAGCTACCATCTCAACAAGGTTTACTCCTATGTTTATGAATACAACGACTTCTCCCACAAAAACATGCTCCATCTCGGCTTCAAACATGAAGGCACCTTAGCACAACACCATTATTCAGTTCGTTTGGAGCAATTTATCACCCTCTACCTCAATGGCATGACAATCAAGCAATTTCGAGAAAATGAAAAAATCCAGAGACTCTCCTTACGTTTAGTCGGGCGCGATATCACCCAACCCCCTCAAGTCTTTGAAATATCAGCAGAAAACAAACTACCGGCAGAAGCCAATCAACAATTTCTTGAACGACTCAAGGCAAAAGCCAATCTCAATGCGACTTGATAGAACGCTGATTAAACTGATTGTCATGATTAGCACTGATTTAAAAAAATCAGCGTTTCACGCTAAAGTTTCGCGGAGCGAAACTTTAGCGTGAAAATCATGATAATCAGTGTCATCTGCGTTCTATCTATCACTTTCATCACCTTATGCTACAATACCACAATAATTATTAAGGAATCATCAGATCACTTATGAAAAAAACGCTACTTTATTTAGGCCTACCCATATTACTAGCCAGTGCCCTAATCGGAGGCTGGCTCTTCTTCTACGGGGGCCATTTATGGCAAGAACCCACTAGCACCCTGAAACCCGATAACATCAAAGAGATCACAGAACAAAGAATCTTAGCCAGAAAAATGTTCCGTTCGATACTCACACAAGTACCCAACGGCATGATAAACGCCGTGCTTCACCGTCAATATGGCATATTATATTTAACGCTCAACCATTCTGACAAAAACCTGCATGAACTCTGTGAGACACAAGAAACCTGTGTTGGCGGCTTTTATGCCAGCGTCATGAACCAGAAAGGCAAAGGCGAGATTTTGCATCGAATCTACAAAGGCAAAGAAATACAAATCGCCTGTTCTTGGCTAGAATCCTACCCCACCGAATTTGGCAGCATGAACCCAGAACAGCAACAAGAAGTCATAGGCCGAGCTTGGCATTGGGTGAAGGTTTGTTTTGAAGATTGAATTGGGATATTAGCCACGGAATGACACTTCAATGCACGGAATATTGAAGTGTTTTTCCGTGTTTTTCCGTGGCAAAATCTTCAATCACCGTCTTTTAGTGGCAAAATGAGTTCGACTCGAATGCCTGTTTGATCATCACGGTTTTCAAAGTGACAAGTGCCTCCGCTACCCCATATCAGTTTAGCCACCATGCTTAATCCCAAGCCCATGCCTTGCATCTCACCTGATACAAATTTTTCGTTTTGAAAATAAGGTGCCCACACTTTTTTCAGTGCTTCTGTGGGTAAATGTTGACCATTATCACTGACAGATAAGCTTATCTTTTGGGCATCAACGGGTTTGATTGAGATTTCTACCTGTGGAGCGTGATCGGGATGAAATTTTTTAGCATTGCTTAATAATTCGCGTAGCACTAATTCCACGCCTTCTTGAGAAAAAGCTAAGGTTTTCTCCTGAATCGCTTCATCTATAAACAGCGTTACCGTTTTTATCTCTAGCTCATTTTGAACGGTGGTTAACAAGCTTGGAAATGCGCTTAAACTGAAGCGGGTATTGAGCTTGAGTAAGGAAGTGGTATCGACATATTGCAACACCTCTATCAATTGTTTTTGCAAGCGATCTGTGGATGTTTGCACGATTTGCAGCAGAGACTGTGCCTCTTCAGGTGACAATACCATGTCTTTCTGAGTCAACACGGGTAAGACTGTCAGGGCATTGAGGGGGGTGCGTAATTTGTGCGAAACCATGACATGAAAACTCCACATTTGCCGTTGCAATAGTATTTTTTCAGTCACATCGCGCAAATGTACTAATTGTTCTCTCACTTGATCAGAGGTAAATTCTAGAACATTCACCTGCAACCACAAGGGCGGATCTTCGTTGGTTTCTGGACGTACTAAGTAACGTGGTAAGTGAGTGATATTGCCTGAAGGCCAGTTTTCCCAAGCGATGGCCGGTTCACGTTGATAGTGTTTGTTTACTTGTTGCAAAAATCCTTCTGCGATCTCACTGTCGTCTTTGGAAATGTCTAAATAAGAACGAGCAGCAGAATTAATGTAACGTATCACATTCCCGTCATTGAGCAATAAAAATCCATCATCAAGTTGTTCAATGGCCCATTCAAAACGTGAACGTTCTGTTAATAAACGGCGGTAACGATTCAGACGGAGAATGGCACGAATACGGGTTCGCAATTCTACCCGATTAACGGGTTTGGTGAGAAAATCATCGGCGCCGGCTTCTATGCCGCGTAAACGCGAATCGCGATCATCCAGTGCCGTGAGCATTATAATAGGGACTTCAGCCAATTTTGGATTAGCACGCAAACGTTCACACGTTTCAAATCCATCCATAACGGGCATCATGACATCTAATAAGATTAGATCAGGCATTAATTCGTCTGAGATTTGTAATGCTTGCAGCCCATTTTTAGCAAAAGCAATTTGATAACCTTCAGGTGCGAGTAGGGTTTGAAGCGTATCGCGAACGAATGGATCATCATCAACAATTAATAAACAATTCTGATTATTCATATATATTCAATGGTCAATTATCAATTATCTGATTTGGAGTTCAAACTTTAGTTTGATATTGTTTGCATTCGTAGAGACGCGATGCTTCGCGTCTCTTATTGCCAGAAACGCGAGGCATCGAGATGCGAGGCTTCGCGAAATCTACAAAAACTATGTGGTTATTATATTGACCAGTAGAGACGCGATGCTTCGCGTCTCTTATTGCCAGAAACGCGAGGCATCGAGACGCGAGGCATCGAGACGCGAGGCATCGCGTCTCTACAAAAACAGAGACGCGAGGCATCGCGTCTCTACAAAAACAGAGACGCAAGGCATCGTGTCGAAACAAAAACAGAGACGCAAGGCATCGTGTCGAAACAAAAACAGAGACGCAAGGCATCGTGTCGAAACAAAAACAGAGACGCGAGGCATCGCGTCTCTACAAAAACAGAGACGCAAGGCATCGTGTCGAAACAAAAACAGAGACGCAAGGCATCGTGTCGAAACAAAAACAGAGACGCGAGGCATCGTGTCGAAACAAAAACAGAGACGCGAGGCATCGCGTCTCTACAAAAACAGAGACGCAAGACATCGCGTCTCTACAAAAACAGAGACGCAAGGCATCGTGTCGAAACAAAAACAGAGACGCAAGGCATCGTGTCTCTACAAAAACACAGACGCGAGGCATCGCGTCTCTACTTTAGTTTGAAATTTAGGAAAAAACAATGATTCGTAGTATGACGGCCTTTGCTAGGATTGAGACACAAGAAACTTGGGGACAGCTTTGTTGGGAATTACGATCTGTCAATCATCGTTATTTGGATATTTCTATTCGTTTACCAGAAGAATTTCGCCACTTGGAAGTGGCAATACGTGAGCGGGTTCAATTGCGCCTCAAGCGGGGTAAGGTAGATTGTACGTTGTATTTTCAAAGCAATCGAAATGATAATAGCCAATGGCATATCAATCAGGATTTAGTACAACAGTTGTCGGAAGCGATTACCAAAATCAACACCCTAATGGGTAGTACCACGCCACCTAATGTTATAGATATTTTACGCTGGCAAGGTGTTTTGGAAACAACAAAGCTGGATATGGCGGAAATTGGGGAAACGGTGCAAGAACATTTTGAGACGGCTTTAGCACAATTGCTGGCGCACAGGGAGCGTGAGGGAACGCAATTAGGCATTTTGATTGAGCAACGCTGCGATGCCATTGCGATCCTTGTTGAGCAAATTCGCCATGATTTACCGATGATTTTGCAGACACAACGGGAACGATTGCAATCCCGATTAGCCGAATTGCTTGAACTCAATAGCGAGCGGCTAGAGCAAGAAATGGTGATATTAGCGCAAAAAATGGATGTCGCTGAAGAGTTAGATCGTTTGGAAACCCATTTGGTGGAAATCCGACAAACAATGAAGCAAAATCAAGCGGTTGGTAGACGCTTAGATTTTCTCGTGCAGGAATTACACCGCGAAGCAAATACCTTAGGTTCAAAATCCAATCATATTAGCACAACCAGCCGCGCTGTTGAATTAAAAGTGCTTATCGATCAAATGCGTGAACAGACGCAAAATATTGAATAAGGAGGCGTTGTGAGTCAAGGTACATTGTTTATCATTTCAGCGCCATCGGGTGCGGGTAAAACCACTTTGGTTAAAGCTTTAGTAGACAATACTGATGATATTAAAGTGTCGGTGTCGCACACAACACGTCAACCTCGTCTAGGTGAACAAAATGGGGTGAATTATCATTTTGTGAGTGAAGATGAATTTATGCTCATGTTGGAACACAATGTGTTTTTAGAACATGCCCAAGTCTATGAACATTATTATGGCACATCACAAAAATGGTTGCAGGAACAATTAGATGCGGGTATTGATGTCATTTTGGAAATAGATTGGCAAGGGGCCCAACAAATTGTCAGACTCAAACCTGATAGCGTAAGCCTTTTTATTTTGCCCCCCTCTCGCGCAGTTTTAGAACAACGTTTGCGTCAGCGGGGTAAAGATAGCGACGAGGTGATTGCAAAACGACTGCGCGGTGCCGTTGACGAAATGAGTCACTATGCTGAATTTGATTATTTGGTTATCAATGATGATTTTGATAAGGCTTTAAGCGATTTACAAACCATTGTTTATAGTCAGCGTTTGACGCAAGTTATTCAAGCACAGAAAATTGAACAGATGTTGAGCGATTTATTGAATTAAAGAATCAAATCAATAAGGGTGCTATGTTAGTGATGTGATAGAACGCAGATTGTCATGATTATACTCGGCGCGGGAATAAACTTAACTTTTATTTTTTGGCAACCCCAGGTTGCCACCTGGGGCTATGATCTCGCTACGCTCGTTACTGCGTTTCATATTCAACCCCTTCGGGGTTGTGCGTTTTAAGATTTTTATCGATTTGCCTTTATACGTCATCCTTGTGCGAAACTATACTGCACGCGGGCACAATTTAAACTTTTAGCTTTTAGTTCCCACAAGCATGACGTACAAAAATCGATCATAAAAACCTTAAAACACACAACCCCGAAGGGGTTGAATGTGAAACGCAGTAACGAGCGTAGCGAGATCATAGCCCCAGGTGGCAACCTGGGGTTGCCAAAAAATGATAAAAGTTAAATTTATTCCCGCGCCGAGTATAGACTGATTAACGCTGATTTAAAATCAGCGTTTTTTAATCAGCGTTTCACGCTAAAGTTTCGCGGAGCGAAACTTTAGCGTGAAAATCATGATAATCAGTATCATCAGCGTTCTATCACAGATCATTAAAAATATTTTGATCAGTGTTTCTTGATAACTGATAACTGATAACGGATAACGGATAACTGATTTATGCTTAAAAATGAAATTATAAAACGCCGTACTTTTGCCATTATTTCTCACCCCGATGCGGGTAAAACGACGGTGACTGAAAAACTGTTATTGTTTGGGGGAGCGATTCAATTAGCGGGTACGGTTAAAGGGCGGAAAGCGGCGCGTCATGCCACTTCGGATTGGATGGAATTGGAAAAACAACGGGGCATTTCAGTCACGTCTTCAATCATGCAATTTCCTTATCAAGATATCATTATCAATTTACTGGATACGCCGGGGCATGAAGATTTTTCCGAAGACACTTATCGCACACTAACCGCTGTTGATTCAGCCTTAATGGTGATAGATTCGGCTAAAGGTGTTGAAAATCGCACGATTAAACTGATGGATGTGTGCCGTTTACGCGATACACCCATTTTGACATTTATCAACAAACTGGATCGAGATGCCCGAGAACCCATTGATTTATTGGATGAAATTGAAGACGTTCTAAAAATCCGCTGTGCGCCTATCACATGGCCGATAGGTATGGGTAGACATTTTAAAGGGGTTTACCACTTCTTAGAAAACAGTCTCACGTTATTTGAGCCCGGCAAAAATGCCATAGCCAGTGAAGGCAATAAATATACGGATTTTGATGATCCAAAGCTTATAGAAAAAGTGGGACAAAACGTCATTGATGAGCTACAAGAAGAAATAGAATTAGTGGAAGGGGCCAGTCATCCCTTTGATTTGGAAGCGTTTTTAGCGGGAGAATTAACGCCCGTTTTTTTTGGATCTGCCTTAAATAATTTTGGCATCAAAGCCTTATTAGACGCATTTATCCAATACGCCCCGCAACCGCAATCGCGCCCAACATTGAGTCGTCAAGTTGCGCCTGATGAAGACAAATTTTCAGGCTTTGTTTTTAAAATCCAAGCGAATATGGATCCCGCCCATCGGGATCGCATAGCGTTTTTACGCATCTGCTCAGGGCAATATAGCAAAGGTATGAAAATGCGGCATCTGCGTATCAATCGAGAGGTACAAATCAGTAACGCCTTAACTTTTATGGCAGGAGAGCGTGAACATACCGAAAACGCTTGGCCTGGGGATATTATCGGGCTACATAATCATGGCACGATTCAAATAGGCGATACCTTTACGCAAGGAGAAGCCTTAAAGTTCACCGGTATTCCGTATTTCGCACCAGAAATATTCCGCCGCGCCCGTTTACGTGATCCTCTGCGAATGAAAGCCCTATTAAAAGGTTTACAAGAATTGAGTGAAGAAGGCGCAACGCAGTTATTTCGCCCCTTAAGCAATAATGATTTAATTTTAGGGGCAGTAGGTATATTGCAATTCGAAGTCGTCATTTGGCGTTTAAAAAATGAATATGGCGTAGAATGCAGTTTTGAAGCCGTGCAAGTTGCCACGGCCCGTTGGATCAATTGTGAAGATGACAAAAAGCGAGAAGAATTTAAGCGCAAAGCGTTTAATAACCTAGCCTTAGATGGCGCAAACAATTTGACTTATATTGCGCCAACCAAAATCAATTTATCCTTAACAGAAGAACGTTGGCCGGATATTCAGTTTCTAGCAACACGGGAACATTAGGTTAATTAAGGGCAGACACGCAGGTATGCCCCTACAATACCCCACGTATTATGTGATTGTAGGGGCTGCCCTTGCGTGTTCGCCCTGGCGTTGAATGTAATTGAAGTCTTTCACACTTGTCAAAAATGCTATACTTTACGCAAAGAAAAATGCTCCTGATATCAATCTGGAGTTTCATTTTAGGGTGAATCGAAGTTATTGCCCTTTTGATGAAAATCCTTTCTGGGCAATGCCTTGTCATTGCCCCTTTGAAAATCACAAATCTGCCCATTTGCTAATCAACATGATTGAAATTCAATACACTTTAAATTCGTGGCATCGCGCATTCGCGGAAATGTTAAGGCAATTATTTATTCCACTGAATATTACGGTTTTTCCAGAACTGCAAGTAACGGGTAATTCACCAGAAGTGGACATCATGTATTTTCAGCGCGAACAAGCGATTTGGACACCTGAACAATTTCAAAAATTGCCGGATGGTATCAGACAGTGTAAAGCCACTTATATTCGGATAGAATTTAAGTTTACAGAAACAGCCAACAAAGCCGCTTTTACCCAAGCCTTGGTTTATGATTACCTTTATAAACGCCACCAAGACTTGACTGATAAAGACGTGCAGACATTTGTCGTCAGTGCTAAAAAGCCGCGTCAACAAACGCGAGAAAAATTGGGTTATGAAAACGAAGTATATCAAGGTGTGTATAACAGTCATAACGAGTTTGTGAAAAACATATCCTTAATCTCGTTAAATGAATTGCCTTGCGAACGCCATAATGCTTATTTTAAGCTGTTTTCCTCTCACAAAGTTGAAAGGGAAAAAGCCTTTAAGCTTTTGGAAAGCGAAGGTTTACCGTTAATGCCAGAACCCTTGGAATCGCTATTATCAGGGTTACGATTATTAAAAGGAGAAGAAGAGATGAAAGAACTCACACCAGAACAAGTTCTCGAAATGGGGCGCATGTGGGGCAAACGTTATTTGTCCATGTTATCACCGGAAGAACGGTTGGCCGATATACCCCTAGAAGAACGGTTGGCCGGTATACCCCTGGAAAAACGGTTGGCCGGTATACCCACAGAAAAACGGTTGGCCGGTATACCTTTGAAAAAACGGTTGGCCGGTATACCCACGACAAAACGGTTGGCTGGTATACCCCCCTGAAGAAATTAAGGCCTACCTTAAAAGTCTCAAATAAGCAATAGGATTAGGGCCTTGCGTGAAAATCATATACCCATTCAGACTAATTGAATTGTCACTTTTGGGTATTTTCCAGCAAGGTTTTTACGTTTCAAGCGACACGGGAACATTAGATTAAATTGATCAGCGAAAATCAGCATCATCAGCGTTCTATAATTTTTATCTCACGCAAAGCCGCCAAGACGCTAAGTTTCAAGAATATTATGGAACATTAAAACTTAATAACGGGATAAACCGTCGTACTTCAGGAATAGTCTTATAAACCTTAAAATAAATTTGCTTTGAAAATCGGGCTTTCAAGATTTATTGATATGACAATTTTTTTAATGCGTATTTTCGTCCTACTGATCTAGATATTGTTATAACCTAAAATGTCGTCTTCAGGGCGTGCGTCTTGAATAGGCAGAGCGGTACATCGTTCTGCAATTTCCATAATGGCTTGGAAAGTGTCAAGCGGATTTTCTGTTTCTTCGATCTCTTATGAAATCAACCATTGACGGCTTTCTAAGGTGATTAAAGCTTTTAATCCAGCGTTCAATAAAGCCTTTTTGTCCAATATACCTGTCAATTGTGATGCGCTTAAAAAGAGATTATCATCAATTGTCAAACTGATTTTCATCCCTATTCATCCTAATCTAAATAATTAATTTCCGAGGTTTGCCCTTTTTAAAATTTAAACAGGGGCTAAGTACTGAAGCATAAATTTTCGTGTATTTTGAAATGGGGCAACCACAAGGGATTGCCCCTACGCAATGCCATGTAGGGGCAATCCCTTGCTCATGCCCTTTGCGCTAAAATATCTGTTTATTTGTGCTTCAGTACTTATTGCAACACTACCCCTTAATTAATAAGCGGTATGTCTTGATAAAACCTGATTGCGATAATAGAAATTGAATAAAAGTCATATTGTTGTCCAAGTTTTGGTAGCCAATAACGACCATGAGCGAGCCAATGTCTATACTTTAAAGCACCCATAATGTCTGAAAAAATACTTTTGTATTCAGGATGATATTTTTTCCAAGATGATAAAATATCTTCTTCTAAAGAGGCTTTGTTGAGCTTATTTTTATGAATTTCTCTGAAAACTCTTGATAAATCATCTTTTTCCCGTCGATAGACTCTATTCAAGTAATCAATCCGTAGGCTGGCTTCTATCGCACTTAGCAGACTCAATGAGACATTTTTATCCAATTCCTTAAGGCGCTCATTAAGCTCTTTTTCTAATTCTTCACGGCTTAAACCAATAAACCGTGGCGGTATTGAGTTGCCCATGTTAGCAACCTTATAATATTTTCGTAATGCCTCACTCATGACTTTGTAATAATCGCTTATTTCTTCAAGTGTCTGCGAGGCTGAAGAGAAAGAGACTTTATCAGACATTTAACACTTCCAAGAGAGCATCAGAAAAACTTTCCTCGTTTAGCTCAATAAATTGTATTGAGGGGGGTGAAGTACTGATCTTCCATTTCCATTCAAGCGAGTTCGCCAATTTTTCATTTGCTTCCTGCATTGAGGGGCCTTTTGAGTCTTTTTCGACTAGAACGAATTTGACTTCCCCAGCACTGGAACTCATATCAATACGGCCTTTCGAGCCTATCAACACAGTGCCAATGGGTGTCAAAGACACTTCTTTGTTAGCCAGTTTCAGAATAAGCTTTTCCGTGCAATAACTGCCAATATTATCTTCATTTAGCGTGATATTTCGACGAGTGACTTGGATTTTTCCTTGCTCAATATAGTGAACAAGCCATTTGAGAACCCTATCATAGAAGAGTTCTATGTAGCGAAGCCACTCATTTCGTTGAGATAACCAGTCAACATTGGCTTGGGTATTTTCCATATCTTGGTTCAGAAAATTTTCTAAATCCTTTTTGCTCATAATTTATTCAGTCCTCATATTTATCACAGCACTGGAAGTCATTGAATTGGATTGATTTAAATCAATAAATAACATAATGGCAAGCACAAGTGATTGCCCCTACAAGAAACGATTGTCTGTCTTATTTTTACCCACAAGTTAAACGCGGTAACAAACTAAACTTGAGTTTAATGAGAATGGTGGGCAACAAACACACGTAGGGAGCCCTACATAAGTTTAATTTATGCCCATGTGCAGTATACGTTGAACTTCGTTTCATGCTGGTTTGTCAAATTAGCATCGGATGTCGAAGACATTTTCAAAGCTGCCAACCCCAAAGGTGTTGAATGTTGAATAAGTACTGAAGCACAAATAAACAGGTATTTATACCGCAAAGGGCAACCACAAGGGATTGCCCCTACGGGCGGCTTGTAGGGGCAATCCCTTGTGGTTGCCCCCTTTC
>Ga0164315_10000393_pt1 | contig 30039 bp, 26 predicted proteins | sample GuaBasSedimGuay6_FD_113737 | JGI IMG/M metagenome (GOLD analysis project Ga0164315, IMG submission 113737) | Subseafloor sediment microbial communities from Guaymas Basin, Gulf of California, Mexico - Guay6, Core 4569-2, 0-3 cm | ecosystem: Environmental > Aquatic > Marine > Hydrothermal vents... | reverse complement strand
TCTTCAGGTCTTTTTCATCGATGCCAAGTGCATCGGCGATCTCCTTGGGGTTCTTTAACCAGGAATCCAGAAGTGCTCTGGCCATTTCATCCAGCTCGAAACCTTCATAGTCCGGCATTTCAGCCCCTTTGAAGTGGTGGGCAAACACCTGGTCGAACAAATCGAAATAGCGCTCACTCTTGACCAGAATCGTCCGGGCGGACGTATAGAATTCATCGAGTGATCGAACAAGCCCCTTGTCCAATGCCTTATGAAGTGTCAAAAAGGCTGTTGGGCTCACCGGAACACCGGTTTCTTTGAGTTTGTAGAAAAAGTCAATGAACATGTAATCACACCTCAAAATATCGTATAACAATTTTATTTTGCGGTTATCTAAAAAGCTCAAGTAATACTGCGTACAGAAGTCTGCGGGGGTTCGTTTTAAAGTCGGGCAACTGTCTGAGATCGTTAGGCGCCGTTAGGCCCGCAGCATAAACAAAATGGTTACAAGGATATAACCAGTCGTTTTTTATAAATATATTTAAATACGACTGGCAGCGGCGGGTCTTACGGCGCCTTAGGAGCGAGTTTTGGCCGACTTTAAAGCGAATTTCCGCAGACCGCCTAGACAGTCCAGCTTGAGTTTTACGGATAACTGTTTTATTTTAAAATAGTCTTCGACGCTCCGTCTGCTGTAACGCCTTGCCGTAATCCTGACTTTTCTTGAACAGCACGCCTAAAAACGGCACCGCCCCCTTCAAGAGCTTTTTCGGTCTAAAATCCGGATCTGCATCCAGAGCCCGAATCCAGTTGATCAATTCCCGGGTTGCCGGACGTTTTTCCACGGCATCCAACTCCCGAAGACGATAGAATGTATCAATGGCGGTTTCGACCAGATCGGAATCAAGATTCGGAAAATGAACATGGATAATCCTGCGCATCATTTTTGGGTCCGGAAATGCAATGTGATGGAAATTACATCTTCCCAGAAATGGATCGGACAGGTCTTTCTTTGCGTTTGAGGTAATGATAATCACCGGCCGATGTTTGGTCTTTACAACCTTGTCGATCTCAATGATATCAAATTCCATCTGATCCAGGACATCGAGCATGTCATCCTGAAAATCGGTGTCCGCCTTGTCGATTTCGTCGATGAGCAGAACGGTCCTGACATCCGCTGTAAAAGCCTGGCCAATCTTACCCATCTTGATATAGTCCTCTATATTACTCACATCCCTTGTCGAGTCGCTGAATCGACTGTCATTGAGCCGTGTGAGTGTATCGTACTGATAAAGTGCCTCCACAAGCTTCATGCTCGATTTCACATTCAAAACAATCAGCGGCATTTGAAGACTCTCTGCAATCGCGTATGCCAGCATGGTTTTCCCGGTGCCGGGCTCCCCTTTTAACAGCAGCGGCATTTCAAGTGCCATGGAAACATTCACGATACTCGCCAGCTCCTCGTCCAGCACGTATTGTGTTGCACCGATAAATTTTTTATTTTTTCCCGTATCAAGCATACTGTTCCTCTCTTCTGATTTTGTCCGAAACACCCTTCGTCAACCTTAAAACCTTTTCAGCATGCCCAAGCGTGAGGGCGCCGGTTCCACAACTGGGTGTAATTAAAGATTGCCCTAAAACAACCAATGGGTCAATCCCCAAGGCGAATAAACTCTCTATTTTGTATCTGAACTGATCCGATAGGGAGGTTACCGTCTCCTTTTCAATATCGTCCGCATGAACCGTGGGAACAATTCCCCAGGCCAGACATTTTCCCGCGTTCATGAAATCGACGACGGCTTCCTGATAAAGAATCAAGCGATCGAAATAGGTGTATGCATCAAAACTGATTATCCCGGCACCCGTCTCCATCAACATGGACCAGTCTGTATTGGCACAAACATGAATCCCTGCCAAACCGCCCGCATCGTGAATCGCACCAATAAGCTCCGACAGACAGTCAACGATGACTTCCCGTGAAATACTGATGAACTCGGAAGTCCCGAAACCTGCCAACGCAGGTTCGTCTATGAAAAAAATCACCGGGAACCCTTTTGCCGCCAGTTGTTCCACCTGCCATCTGGCTTTCATGGATAACAACTTTACGGTCATATCCCGGAGAACATCATCATGAAAAATTGCCATGCCTGCCGGGTCTTTAATCGCTGTTCCAAGGGTGAAAGGTCCTGTTATCTGCCCTTTGACAGCTCTGGGCGCTTCAGTCAGGCGACCGAGTCGTTCCATAAAGGCAAAAAATCCCCGGGCGGTTTCCGGTGACAAGGCAAACAACACATTATCCAGGTCCGCAGAATGCGATGCTGCATTAAGGTAGGTTTCATAAAACCGGAGCATCTCATCCTGGAACGCCACATCTGCATTGTCCACATACAGGGAACCCTGGCGTCTTTTTAAACCGGGTAGCCCGGGTGCGAACTGAGCGACCATTCCTTCTCTTTTATCCCCGCCGGGCATCTGCGACCAATTCGGGATGGCAGGCGAATACGCCATGACAAGGTCAAATGCCTTATCGTCGTCCATTTTCGGGAGACTCCCAAGAAACAATGGCAGGCAGTCTGCGTTGAATGGTATTTTCCTCAATTCAGGTCCTTATCCTTTCTTGTTCTATGCTAATGCAGTTGTTGCCCACAGAAGGCATTTCATAGTAGAAGTCGAAACAAAGCGCAACAGGCAATTGACACTACCAGACCTCGATGCTATAATATTTTTTGATTTTGCGTGATGCGCGGCAAGGGGGCGTTCATGGCCGATATCATAGCCATAGATAAAAAAAGGAAAATAAAAGACAACGAACGATCCGACCTGATTCGAATGCACAAAATCATGGCGGTCAGAAAGGTCTTTCACTGTACACACTGCGCTTCCAAGTGTGAAAAATGCGGTTCACAATTGGGTGTCGACCCGATTAAAGAACAGGCAAAGCAACAGAACCGGCATATCCCATACAATTTCTGTGAAAGCTGTTCGGAAGAATACATAGACTATATTGAGCGGTTGAAGGGCAATGGCAATCCAGCGTATTACTGGCACAACGATGCCTGGCTTGACATCTGGCAAAAATGGATCCATTATCAACAAGCAATAGATACCTTTCTAAAATCAAAGGAATTTACCCGGCTTTTGCATGAATTGAAGCAAGGCGGGTCGATTTAACGTAACAGGAGGCGTACATGTTTGGAATAGGAATGCCTGAACTCATCATCATACTCGTCATTATTCTTATCATCTTTGGGGCCGGAAAACTGCCTGAAATAGGCGGTGGAATGGGAAAAGCCATTCGAAATTTCAGAAACGCCACCTCCAAATCCGACAAAGAAGAAACAGATAAAATCGAGGAAAATAAAGAATCCTGATTTTTCACCCAGTGCCGGTACTGACAAACGACCTTCGGATCCGTACCGGCAATTTTTTTGTCTGAATGAAAGGATGCATGGATTCGTCGCGTATCTTGCCCGCCATCTCATTCCATGAGACCGATGCCAAAACTCTATGTAGAAGAATATACCAAATCATTATCAGGAAAACATGTCTTCATCGCTTGCAGGGAAGGCATTTTGAGGGACCATTTCTCCGATATCATTGCGGACATAAAATTCCTGAACCGCCAAGGTGTTTTTACCACGCTGTTCCATAACATTTCGAATCGATTCTCCAACCAGAAACACTTTCGCGAAATTGCCAGCCGGCTACCTGAAACACGTGTGGTCAAGGTACTTCCTGAAATCAATTTTTATAATCATGTTCTTGAATACCAGGACCCTGTTTTTAAAATCATATTCCTGGAAAGAAAGTATCTCGTCGACAAGAAAGGCTTGAAAATAAATGCCATCACGACCCAAAGAGTCCGGCAATCTATTGGCGGATATGGTGACCTTATCGGAAATGTCAATTTCAAATCTATTCTGGAAATGATCTGCCAGAGGATCGATCATGGAAACATAGACAGAGTGCATATTCTTCCGGCTGGTCGGCATACCATCAAGCATGAACTTTTTTCCATCGAAGGATCCGGTACGCTGATAGCGAATAACTATGAGGAAGCGTTGCTAAGGGTATCCGGTGAGCACGAAGCCCAAATTGTCGCCGGCATTCTCAGTATGTACAAGCGGGAACGATTTCTCAAACCACGCAACCTGCAGTATATTCTTAACAGTATGTCCCGATTTTATGTATCGAAAATCGATGGCATTATCGTGGGCTGTGTGGAACAACTCGATATAGATGCTGAAACGGTTGAACTCGGGGCGCTTGCCATATCTGCCCGATTCCGAAATCAGCGCGTGGGCAATTTTACCATCAATGCGTTCGTTGACCGGATGGCCCGGAAAGGCTACAAACGATTTATCTCTTTCACAAATAACCCCCTACTCCAGAAACTCTATCGCGGGCTCGGATTTGAAAAGCGAAAGACAACGCTGTATCAAACCCGCCAGGAACAATCCCCTGGAGTGGCAATGTTTATAAAGGAAATATAAATTCGTAGAACGAATTTATTAAGACAAAGGAATTGGTTTTGTTCACATCCATCGAAGAAACAGAAATCCGGTTAAAGGACGCAGCCTATATCTGTTCCAGCGAAATTGCGACTGTCGTCTTCCTGTCGGCGGCAACAAACAAGCCGATCCTCGTGGAAGGACCCGCCGGTGTCGGAAAGACCGAACTGGCTAAAGCCGTCTCCAGATGCCTTGGATGGGACCTTATTCGACTGCAGTGCTACGAGGGCCTGGATGAAGCCAAGGCCCTTTATGAATGGGAATATGCCAAGCAGCTTCTCTATACACAAATGATGAAAGAAAAAATCAACGAGGTCATCGGTGGTGCTGTAACGCTGACGGAAGCAGCCGATAAAATCGCAGCCCAGGAAGATGCCTTCTTTTCAGAAAGATTTATTCAACCGCGTCCATTGTTGAAAGCCATCTCTTCGGAAAAACCAGTGGTGCTTCTATTGGACGAGGTGGATAAGTCAGACCCGGAATTCGAAGCTTTTCTGCTGGAAATTCTGAGTGATTACCAAATCTCCATACCCGAGATCGGCACACGCAAGGCAGTACACATCCCCTTTGTCATCTTGACATCCAACAACTACAGGGATATGAGCGATGCCCTCAAAAGACGATGCCTTCACCTGTACATTGATTATCCGGACAAGGATCTCGAATCCAGGATCATGAATTTGAAAATTCCCGCTATCCAGCAGAAGCTGTGCAACCAGATTGTTGAATCGATCCAGGCCATCAGGACCATTGATCTGAAAAAGAAACCTGCCATCTCCGAGACGCTCGACTGGGCCAATGCACTTATGGCGCTTCAGGTGGAAGACCTGTCCAGCGATGTGGTTCTGAAAACATTGAACGTTATTGTCAAACATCGCTCGGATGCCGACATGGTTAAAGAGAATCTTGCGCTGGTATCTCGTAGAATTGGTTAAAGAAAGGGTCCAAGGGGCCGAGGATTCAAGGGTTCAAGTGTTGCTGACAGCTAAAAGCAGATAGCAGCATCCCAGCTTCCAAGCATTATAGCTTCCCAGCATACAAGAGAGGGTTCACTTCGTGTCACTCAGATCCTTGACCCCTGGAATCCTTGGACCCTTCAATTAAACAGCTCTTTTGGAGATGATCCATATGCAAAATCTTATTCTTAAATTTGTTGATTCCGCAAGGGCGGCGGGCCTGCGAATATCGACATCTGAAACACTCGACTGCCTCAATCAGCTTCAGCATATCGATCCCTTAGAGGAATCCCAATTTTCGCGGACGCTGCGAGCCAATTTTGCCAAGAGCCACCGGGACCAGCACCTTTTCAACCACCTGTACGACCTCTTTTTTCATGAGCTGCGGGATAATGAAAATCTCAGCGGTTCCGAAAAAATTTCCCATATCAAGAATGAGATCAAAATTCGACTTAAAACCGATATGGGTAATGACGGTCCCATGGTACCCATCATCGAATTTTTAGATGGTAATCCGGCAAACTATCTCCAACGACTCCGGCAAATCGAATCGGAAGGCACCGGCACCACCAGGGGAGTCGGTTCCGGCTTTGGCGGCATGGTCAGACGGCTTGATATCATGCTCGCCATCAACCGGGCAGGCGTATCCGTCTCTCAGTTTCTTGCTAAAAACCGCACCAGGATCCATTGGGAAACCCGCCAGGACATCGAGACGCATTATCAACAGCGAAGGGACAGCGCCCTTCGGCTCTTGACTGGAAACCGTACCAGCGGAAACAAGCGGCAAAGAACACGAAAATCGTATGACCGGCACCTGGGGAAACTCGGAGAAACCGCTTTCACCTCATTGACGAGAAAAGAAGTCGAAGAGATGAGGGATGCCATACGGGCCCTGGTCCGGAAGCTGAAAGACACTGTTACGCTCCGATATGCCGTCCACGCAAGAGGTGTTTTGGATGTAAAAAAAACCCTGAGAAAAGCAGCCCGGTACCAGGGACTGCCCATGGAGATCGTTTACCGGAAGAAACCGCCCCGACGCGGCAAAATAGTGGTTCTTTGTGATGTGTCAGGCTCAGTCTGGTCTTCGGCAAAGTTCATGCTCAATATGCTCTATTCGCTCCAGGAATGTTTTACCAAAGTGCGCTCTTTTATTTTTGTTTCCGGTCTCGATGAGGTCAGTCATTTCTTTGAAGACCACGATGTGGACCAGGCCATTGACCGGGTCATGAGCGACGCAGACATTGCCTATGACGCTTCCACCGATTACGGTCAGACATTTCGGGAATTCAAGACCGACTACCTGGATATTCTGAATAAAAAAACAACCCTCATTATCATTGGTGACGGCCGATCAAATTATACCAATCCCGAAGCAGGTATCCTCAACGAGATGCGGGAAAAATGCCGGCGTGTGCTCTGGCTCAATCCTGAGACAGAAGTATTCTGGTATTCAGGCGACAGTGAAATGCGTACCTACCAGGAAATCTGCAACGAGGTCAGACCCTGCGGTAATCTTAATCAACTGATAGAATTTATTCGAGAATTAATCCTTTGACGGTCTCGTAAAAAGTCCAACTTCTGTGTTGTGCTGCATTTCGTAATCATTCAACGTACGATAAGTACGCCTCATGATTACAAAATTTGCACGCCTTGAATTTGAACCTTTTACAAAACCGTCTAACTTGGACTTTTTACGAGTTCATCAAACCTTTGACGGCCTACACTGACTGGCTTATCAAGCGTTCCAGCATTCCTTTATGAGTTCCTATCCAATGCATTAGACCAATATTATGGTTTAGAAATCCATAATATGCATCATCATCCGGTTCTGCCGTGCCATAAAAATCAACCAGGCTCCAATTGAGCACATAAAGATTGGCAATGGACAGCATGGGAACCAGATTCCTCTGTTCCTGCTTTGTCAAAGGGTCGATATGACTCAATTGACGGCAGGTATCATTGTAAGCATTCAGAAAAAGACTAAATTTATCCAGTCGAAGACCTGCTGCAGGGTCACCCCAGATACTGGTAAAATAAACCAGACCCAGGGCAACATCAAACAAACGGTAATCGATTTTTGACCAGTCAAAATCGAAAATACCGACACCTTTTTCATCACGATATTTCAAGTTTCCAGGGTGATAATCACAATGAACCGGTAATTCCATCATTCCCTGAAACCGGGTTTCAAAGGCTGTTGCATCCGCCAGAGCCTTACAGATCGGTTCAAAATTCTCTTTGAACAATTGGTCACACCGACCATCACCAGCCTGTTTCAGGAATGTGGAAAAGGTGGTCTTGAATGTGGGAATAAACGCCATGATCCGGGGTTGAACCCGATCGATGCCGGGTGAACTTTTGAATCCTTGACCGCAGTGGTGAAGATGGGCAAGAATACCGGCCGCACTGTTGAACTCCTTATCTGTCAGGTCCGTGTCGGTCCAGGAATACTTATCTTCCCCTTCAAGAAACTCGAATAATGCCCAAACTGCGTTGCTTGCCCGATGATCTGCCGGCGATGGCGTCGTTACCAGTGTTTTACCGTTTCGGCACGATACAATGGCGGCTGCAAGGGTAAACCCATTTGATCTCAAATGATTCAGCAGGGCGTGTTCGAACTGAATTTCTTTTTCGATTGCGTTGGGGCTATACAGTCGCAGAAAATACCGCCGGGAACGATCGTTGGCCGACATCCAGACAGCATAGCTTTTATTGCAATATCCACCCAAAACAACCTTGGTTCGTGTCAGTTTCCCAAGGTCGTAATTGTCTTCCATCACGCTGCGAATTGTTTCCGTTAAACCCGCATCCATCCATTCTGACTGAGGTTTCATCTTTCTTCTTTCAGGATTGTTTTCAAAAATTGTCCCGTATAACTCTTCGCAACCATAGCAACCTTTTCCGGAGACCCCTGGGCGACAACTGTCCCGCCGTCATATCCCCCATCGGGCCCAAGATCGATGATCCAGTCACACGTTTTGATAACATCCAGATTATGCTCGATAATCACGATGGTATTGCCGGAATCCCGAAGACGTTTCAGCACGGAAAGCAGCATCTTGATATCCTGAAAATGAAGTCCTGTGGTGGGTTCATCGAGAATATAAAGGGTTTGGCCGGTGGCCCTTTTTGCAAGCTCTCTGGCCAGCTTGATCCTTTGGGCTTCACCCCCCGAAAGGGTTGTGGCGGATTGGCCGAGTTTGATATAGGACAACCCCACATCCATCAGGGTGTCGAGAATCGATTTAATTTTAGGATGGTTGGCAAACAAGTCCCGGGCCTGATGGACAGAAAGGTTCAGGATATCTGAAATGGAATGGCCCTTGTATTTGATTTCCAGGGTGGCCGCGTTAAACCGCTTTCCCTTGCAGTTCTCACAGGGCACGTATACATCCGCCAGAAAATGCATTTCAACTTTGATATGACCATCTCCCTGGCACGTCTCACACCTGCCGCCCTTCACATTGAAGGAAAAACGCCCCTTTGGGTATCCGCGCAATTTCGATTCCGGCAGCAGAGCATAAAAATCCCGTATATGATCAAACACTTTCGTGTAGGTGGCAGGGTTACTCCGTGGCGTTCTGCCGATGGCCTTCTGATCGATGTTGATGACCTTGTTGAGATGTGACAATCCCTCAATACTGCCATGTTTGCCGACCTCCAGGAGAGAATCATGAAGCTCTCTCGCCAGTGCCGGATAAAGGATCTGATTAACCAGAGTGGATTTACCCGCGCCGGAAACACCGGTGACCGCCACGAGCAAACCAAGAGGTATGCGCACATGGATTTGCTTGAGATTATTTTCTGAGGCCTTCCTGATCGTCACCCACCTGTTGCCTGTATTCCGAACAGATTTTCGGACTTCCGGCACGTCAATCATTTCTTTACCGGAAAGATATTTGCCTGTGATGGACTTGCGAATTTTCATGACCCGGGCCGGGGTTCCCTGGGCCACGATTTCGCCACCAAGATGTCCGGCGCCGGGTCCGAAATCCACAAGCCAGTCTGCCGATTCCATGGTTTCCTTGTCATGTTCCACCACAATGAGCGTGTTGCCGATGTCCCGCAGATGACCTAACGTGTTGAGCAGTTTGATGTTGTCTTTCTGGTGAAGCCCGATGGAGGGTTCGTCCAGAATATAAAGAACGCCTGTGAGCTCAGAACCGATTTGGGATGCCAGGCGAATCCGCTGGGATTCACCCCCGGACAGGGTCGGGCCCTTCCGGTTCAAGGACAGATATCCCAGACCGACATTTACCAGAAAGCCCAAACGACTTCCGATTTCTTTCAACAGTTCATCGGCAATCATCTTTCGGTTTCCGGACAGTGAAAGGGCGTCCAGAAAACGGGCGGCCTCCTGAATCGTCATCTCCGTGATATCAATAATAGAACGCCCGTTGATTTTCACGCTCAACACTTCCGGTTTGAGGCGCCGTCCCCTGCAGGTGGGACAGTTCTTGGAAGACATAAATCTGGCATACCATTTTTTCATGCTTTCGGATCGGGTCTGCTTATATCGCCGCATGAGACTGTTGAGGAGCCCTTCATGGGTGGTGGTGAATTCTCCCTGTATTTTTTCGGATCGCCAGTTGACGACCATCTCCATCCCATTGGAACCCTTTAATATCAAGTCTTTGTGCTTTTTCGGCAACCGGGTCCAGGGCACATCCATGTCGATGCCCCATTGGGATGCCATGGCCTTGAGCCGCATAAACCCCCAGGATCCATTTTCCGCCTCCGGTTTGGAAAAATAGTTCTGCCAGGGGATAACGGCGCCTTCCCGGATGGCCTTGGTCTTGTCGGGAACAATTTTTTCGACATCCATGGAGAGCATGGATCCAATACCATTGCAGTCCGGGCACATCCCCATGGGTGAGTTAAAGGAAAACAGCGGTGGGTCCAGCTCAGGATAGGCGATACCACAACAGGACCTGGCTTCACTCATGCGAATATCTTCTTTCCCCATCACGTGCAGGATGATCTTGCCTTGCCCGAGTTTGAGAGCTGTTTCCACTGAGTCGGTCAACCGCTTACGAAAAGAAGCCCCCGCCTTTATCACCAGCCGATCCACCACCACCTCGATGGTATGTTTCTTGTGCCTGGCAAGGTTCTGCACCACCTGGATGTCGCTCACCACCCCATCGACACGCACCCGCGCAAACCCATCTCCTTCTATCTTTTTCAACAGTTCCCGGTATTCACCCTTTCTGTTTTCAATAACGGGAGCCATGATAAGAACCCTGGTGGCCTCCGGCAGATTCAGAGCCTGGAAGACCATACTTTCGGCATCTCCCCTTCCAACACGCTTGCCACACTTATAGCAATACTGGTCCCCAACCCGTGCAAACAGAACCCGCAGATAATCATAAATTTCTGTAATCGTACCAACCGTCGACCTTGGATTTTTACTGACAGATTTCTGTTCAATGGCAATGGTGGGGGATAACCCCCTGATGGTGTCGTATTTGGGCTTCTCCATCTGGCCGATAAATTGACGGGCATAGGCAGAAAGGGATTCGACATACCGCCGTTGCCCTTCTGCAAAAATAGTGTCCAATGCCATACTCGATTTTCCTGACCCCGACACCCCCGTAAACACGATCAGCTTTTTCTTGGGCAGTGAGATATGGATGTTCTTCAGGTTATGTTCTCTGGCACCCTTGACGATGATGGCATCCAGCTCTTGCGATCTTTTCGCTTTCCGGGTGGTTGTGGCTGTATTTATTTTGGCTGCTGTCGATTTTTTCATGAATGGTTGTCCACTCTGGGGTAAAGTCTAACCTAAGCACCCAGATGACATCTGGCAAGATTGAAATAGTTTTGCTGCGAGGATCTTCAATAACGAAGTGACATGGCCTATCAGGGTTGGTTCAAGCTCGATTTTATTTCTTCCAACGTCTCCTGGAAGACGCCTGACATGGGACCGCCCATGCTGACGGCTTTTTCAGCGGCGGCCAGCGCCGCCTTTTTTTTCCCCTGTTCAAATAGAACCTGGGCAAGATTGTTGAATGTGGCACCCTCAGTGGGGAATTGACGCGCTGCCTCAGCAAAGGATCGTTCAGCGGTAGGTAGGTCGCCCATGGCATAGTAGGCGTTGCCGATACCCATACGGGCGTGAAAATTGTCAGGCCATTTTTCTATAGCCGTATGATACCCCTGGATGGCTTCCGGCCATCTTCTCGCTTTTTCAAGACCCAATACCGCGTCTGCATAGGTTGCTTCAGCGGCGGTGGCAGGCAATCGGTCCGGCGGGAGCGTTAACAACCCCCAGTAACTGCTCCGGGACCAGGTGTTGTCGAAAACGCGCATGGCCGTTTCTTTGCTGTTCGTTTCACCGGAATGCAACGTCACGACACCTGTATCAGCATCATACCCGATCACCACGGCATAATGCCAAACAGGAGCCCAGGACAGCCCCAGGTTCTGCAGCACGATAACCGGGTGGCCGGCAGCCACCTCTGCAAGCAGTTCCTCGGGGCTTGAAATTACATAGGCCACCCTTCCGTGGCGCCGGGCAGCGCCGATCATGGCCGGTTGCAAACTTCCTTTTAGAGAGGGCGTGTACACCGCCGCGGCAAGCTTGTCCGGATCCGTAGCCACACCACTCCAAACAAGTGTCATGGCCAGAGAGGCCGGACCGCACTGATAGTCTGTCTGGGGGAAAAAGGGAACCGAAGAGATCTGATGCTGCACAGGCATACCCTTGAATGGCGGTGACCATTGCCGTGACAGGGTACCTGCACAACCCAAAAGAACCGTTGCCAGAACCAGGCACAGGAAAAAACCTGTACCTGATACCGGCAAAGGCCTATTATTCGACTGTCTTTTTAACAAAGGGAAAAATATCTGTATATCCGAGAATGTCAGTTACCAGCAGCACCAGAAAAACCAGTACCGTAAGACCGACAATATAGCCGATGAGGCCACCTGCAGGCAGTTGCTCCATGGTATCTGCAAACTGGATGGCCTCCTGATCCGTCAAGGTACTGACCCTTGCCTGTGCTTCAATGGGGTCGATACCGCGGGCGACGAGTGCTGTCTGAATATCTTCACGTGCCAGCACACTGGTAATATAAGCCCGGGCTTCCACAGCCTTCTGAGATCCCATCAGTTCTTCCGTACCAATCAAGGCTGCCAGTGCGGACTGATACGGCAGTGACAACATCAACATCAAGATCAACAGGAAAATACTGACAGGTCTCAACCTGTTTCGAATATTTTTCATGTCAGGCCTCCGTTTTAAAGTTGAATGGTTTAAGTGTACCCTGTTAAGGAATTCTGCCTAATTTCAATTCTCTCGCTATTATGATTCAGGCTCAAAATGGGATATCATCATCCTGGGAACCTGAAAATTCCGGGCCGGGAGGCATGTCATTCTTTTTGAATCCCGAGCCCCCTCCTGTATTGTCATACGAATCCTTGGAGCCAAGCATCTGCATCTGTGATGCAACGATTTCAGTCGTATAGCGTTTGTTGCCGTCTTTATCCTGCCAATCGCGAGTCTGCAGGCGACCTTCGACATAAACCTGTCTCCCCTTGGAAAGATATTCACCACATATTTCCCCAAGTCGTTGGAAGGCGACAATTCTGTGCCACTCTGTACGTTCTTGTTTCTCGCCGGTTTTCTTGTCTTTCCACTCCTCGGATGTTGCGATACTGAAATTTGCGATGGCGGTTCCATCCTGTGTATAACGAACCTCCGGGTCCCGTCCAAGTCGACCGATAAGCAATACCTTGTTAACACCTGACATTTGATACCTCCCCTTGATGATAAATACAAAAGTTAGTGATATAAGACCTTACCTTGTATATCAAAATAAATCAAACTCAAGAACAATCCCCTTTTCCGGCTCTCCTGTCAGGTTATAGTTGATTTAAGGAAATCAAAGATGATATTATATAAGTATCTGTTTTTTAGATCTGTTCAATTCACAACATATTGCCGCGACAGGTATATAGGTCTTCGGATAAGGATTAGAAAAAATGCATATGGTTACTAAAGAAGAATTAATCAACGCTGCAAAACGAGCAGACAAGAAAACGGATGGACCGCTTTCACAAAATGATTTCATCAGAATAACTGGAATTAGGGAGTGGCAAATCGAGAATCAGTTCACAGAAGGAGGTTGGTCTGAATTAAAGCGTCTTGCAAAAATTGAAAGTCAACCAAAGCGTTCTAAGACACTCTCGGATAAGAAAGCTATTACCAAGAAAAAAACTATTGCCAAAAAGAAAACTATCGCCAAAAAGGAAGCTATTGCCAAAGAAGATGTTATCACCGAATTGGATAGTTTGGAATTAACGGATACAAAATCAAACCACGAGATAATACAGCCCCCAATTAATCCCCCTGCACAATCTAAAAAAGGAATGGAGGAAATGATTAAAGTGGAAATTGCTGAGTTTGGTGAGTTAATCGACTTTAGAAGTCTTAGGCACGCCCCGATTAATGAAAACGGCGTTATATATCTATTCGGGATGGTAAGTCATGAAATTGGTTTTATGGTCGAAGCTGTTCATGCTGCTTTTCCTGACTGTGAAGCCAAAAGACACATAGGTGAGAATCGGTACCAACGTGTAAGAATCAAATTTGAATATAAAAGCAGCGACTTTAAATCACATGATTATGACCCTGCTGGTGCTGATATGATAGTTTGTTGGATTCATGATTGGCCTGACTGCCCATTAGAGGTCTTAGAGTTAAAAAGTGCGATAGATAAGCTCGAAAGCTAAAGTGAAGGAATGGCCAACTTCCTGCCTTTATGTTAGCAATATCTCATGCCAAGATTAGCCCGCCTTGACGCACCCGGTATTTTGCAACACATCATTATCCGTGGCATAGAGCGTCGCAGGATATTCAGAAGCAACAAAGATATGGATGTCCCTACATTCTAAACATTGAGAAAGCGCACCGGTAAAAGGGCGAAGAAATGCTTGGACCAAGCTACGGCAAATGGTGGAACGAGCAGCCAAGGTATGCACGACTGCGCTACGGACTTATAGTCCTTCCTTTCGTCCTCGTCTTGTCCTGGATGCTGTACCAGTATACGACCGGTGTCTATCTGCGTGCCGATATCTTCGACGCTGTCGAGCGTGGCAATCTCGGCGATATACGTGCTTTGATCTTAGACGGTGCGCCTGCCGATGCCCGACAAAATAACGGCACATCCCTACTTCATCATGCCATAGAAATGGGCCATCTTGAAGTCGTACCACTGCTCATCAAAGAAGGTGCGGACGTCAATGCCGTGGATCACCGAGGCATCACACCGATCCACCTGGCGGCCGGCAAAGGAAACACAAAGACCGTCAAGCTACTGATTCAAAACGGTGCCAATCCGAGTATCAAGAGTGAACAATACGGATTACCTCTGCACTGGGCAGCGAATTCGGGCCACATCGAAATACTGCGTCTCTTGCTCGATGCGGGTGCAACGGTCGACCCCGAAGACCTGTGGGGTCGCACACCTTTTCATTATTCGATATATCTCGGGTATGCTAACGTGGCGAAGTTTCTTTTGTCTCGGGGAGCGAACGTCAATGCCAAGGATTCAAGGGGGCACACGCTGCTGCACTGGGCGGCGTCTAAAGGTTGGCGAGACATCTTCACACTCCTTATCGACTTCGGCGCAGACACGGAAATTCGAGACCGCAAGGGTAACACGGCTCTTCATAAAGCAGCAAGAAACGGAAACCGTGATCTTTCAACCCTCCTTATCGAACACAGCGCCAATGTAAACGTGAGTACACCGGGTCTTCGTGTTACCCCGCTACACAAGGCCGTGAGATATGGTCACGAGAAAATAGTCTGCTTACTGTTAAATAGGGACGCAAACGTGAATGCATATAGCAAGCTCTACGGCACGCCTCTTCATTGGGCCGCCGAAAGGGGTCACCGGGGCATAGCAAGGGTATTGCTCGAATATGGGGCAAGCACAAACATACTGGACAGTCACCAACTCACACCGGCGGACAGGGCCAGGGAGGAAGGCCAAGAGGATCTTGCCACGCTGCTCGATACTGTAAACGAAAGCGGGAAACCGGGCATGCCCGACCTCTCGCGACCATCAGGAAACCACACAATGTACGAAGAATGCGTTTTCCCAAAAAGGATGCAAAGCACGAGCCGTACAGTATTGGCTGATTATATTGATGATCAAATATCGACCGCAGAGTTTCTTCGCCAATTCTCGTTGACTAATTCCAGGTATCTCGCACTCGGCAATTGTCTCGTCAGACTTCTCGACTCCATCTCCAAACGTCAAAAGGGAGACCCATCAAAATGAACATGGACATCAGCCAAATCGCAGAGAAAATCATCCAAGGCGGCAACAACGTGATATTCACCGGTGCCGGGATCTCCACGGAAAGCGGAATTCCCGACTACCGGAGCCAGGGGGGCATCTGGGATAAGTTCAAGCCGGTCTACTTTGACGAATTCATGTCCCGGGAAGATGCCCGCATCGAGTACTGGCAGCGCTGGCAGGAGCTCTATCAGGGATTACGTCAGGCAACACCCAATAAGGGCCATCAAGCCATTGCCGAACTATATCAGATGGGGCTGGTACAAGCCGTGGTTACCCAGAACATCGACGGCCTTCACCAGGCATCGGGGATACCGGATACCGCCGTCATCGAACTGCATGGCAATACTCTGCGGATCCGCTGCATGTCCTGCAGCAAAATTTCTGCCACCCAGGAAGCGTACGACCGGCTTTCCAGTGGCGACCTTGCTCCAACCTGCGACTGCGGGGGTTATCTGAAACCGGATACTATTTCCTTTGGCCAGTCCATGCCCATGGACAAGGTCAACCAGGCCATCGCCCTGTCTCAAAACAGCGATTTCTTTATCGTGGTGGGGTCAACTTTGCTGGTGCAACCGGCTGCCCACATGCCCATCTATGCCAAACAAAACGATGCCGTCCTGGCCATTATCAACCTGTCCGAAACACCCTGTGACGATATGTGTGATTTCCTCTTTACGGAAAAAGCAGGGATTGTCCTGGATAGAATATTGGAAGAGGTCAGACTAATTATTGCTCGTTAAGTTTCTTGAAATTTTCGGGCTTGCCCGGGCATTTCACAAACCTGATCGGATTTGGTGTAGGACCTTGTAGTGTATACAAACCGCATTTTCATCAAGTTGTTCCATGGATAACAGATTGAGATCCATCGAGATCTCTTCTGAAAAAACAGCAAGGCCGGTACCGAATATTTTCGGGCAATAGGTCAATATCATCTCATCGATAAGGCCTTCGCGCGCAAAGAGATAATTGATCTGGGCACCACCAATCAATATCACATGGTCAAAACCTTCCGACGCCAGATCCTCCAGAATTTCAGCAGGTTTCTGATTTGTGAAAACCAGGTTGTCCTGGTTTGAAAATCGATCGGTTTTTCGGGTCAAGACGATATTTTTGCGGCCGGGCAATGGCAGTCCGATGGTGTCGTAGGTTGCCGATCCCATGACAACCACCCCGGCACCCATTGTAAGTTGCTTGAAGCGCTTCTTGTCCTCTTTTCCGGACCAGTCTGGAAAATGCGCTGCATTCTTTCCAATCTTGCCATCCGCCGTCAGCGCCATTATAAGTATTACTTTCATTTCTTAATAGCTCTATAGCAGGGTTACACGCGTTTGATTATAACGACAAGATCCTGTATCAGAATCTCTCTCTCCGCAATATCGATTATCTCCTTACCCCTGTCCAGGATGGCATCTATCTGGAGACCCATTTGGTACATATGCTCTTCGCCTGTCAGCATATTCATTACCCACACAACCTGGCCATGAAAAACAATATCCCTGCCCACGCTGATCCTAATGGCGACATGTGTCTCGGGGGCAACGGAGCCGGAAGACCGGATTTTGAGCCCCTCGATCGACAATTCCTCCACTGAAACCGGGAATGAACCGTCAAACATTTCCAGCTGTCCCGAGGTATAAACTTTGTGTCTCGGGAATCTTCGTTTCTCTACTATTTCTCTGGTCATTGGAGCTCGTAAGCCTTTTGTTTAAGAGTCAATTTTCCTGCAATTCTTTAATATCGGCATAACAATCCAGCACTTCAGGATTGATCAGGGCATCTTTGTTTGAAACCGGCTGATTCTGAATTATCTTCTTTACCGCAATTTCAACTTTCTTCATGTTGAGCGTGTACGGTATATCCGCCACCGGGATAATTTTCGCCGGTACATGTCTGGGTGATGCATTTGTCCGGATAGTGGTTTTAATTTTATGCTTGATGGCTTCTGTCAAGTCAACACCTTCAGCCATTTTGACGAAGAGTATGACCCGCACATCATTGTTCCAGTTCTGACCCACGACAACACTGTCTGCAACTTCATCGATCTGATCGATCTGGCGGTAAATTTCGGCCGTTCCAATTCTGACGCCACCCGGATTCAACGTGGCATCGGATCGTCCAAACATGATGATGCCACCCCTTTCCGTTATAACGATATAATCCCCATGACGCCAGACGTTGGGATAAACATCAAAATAGGCAGAATGATATTTTTTGCCATCCGGGTCATCCCAGAAGTAGATGGGCATGGAGGGAAAAGGATCCGTACAAACCAGCTCTGCCTGCTGCTTTATGGCCGAACGGCCATCTTCATCAAAAGCCTTCACGTTCATCGCCAGACCCCTGCATTGCAATTCACCGGCATAAACCGGCCCCATGGGATTTCCAAGGGCAAAACATCCGTTGATGTCCGTACCGCCGGCAATGGATGCCAGTTGCAGATCGGATTTGACGGCATCGTATATGAATTCAAAGCCTTCGTCAGAAAGTGGTGACCCGGTCGACAGCACCGCTCGAAGGGAATTCAGATCATAAATTTTTCCCGGTTCCAATCCTGAGTTCTGGAGTGCCGCAATATACCCGGCGCTGGTCCCGAAAACAGTAACCTTTTCATCCTGAGCCATGCGCCAGAGAACATCCGGGGACGGATGGAACGGGTTGCCATCGTACAGTACCAGTGTTGCGCCGATGGACAGAGAACTCACAAGCCAGTTCCACATCATCCAGCCGCATGTCGTAAAATAAAAAATCGTGTCATCCCGTTTCAAATCCGTGTGCAGCATGAGTTCTTTCATATGATGGATGAGAATACCCCCGGCGCCCTGAACCATACATTTGGGAAGTCCCGTTGTCCCGGAAGAGTACATGATATAGAGGGGATGGTCAAAAGGCAGCTGCTCGAACCGCAGCACAAGGCCTGGCTCATCAGACCTGAAATCGTTATAAATTACCGCGTTCTGCACAGCATGTATGTCCGGTTCACTTTCCGTATAGGGAACAACCACAATCGTCTCAATAGAAGGCAAGTCCTTTAATATATTGGCGATCCGATCCAGGCAACCGATGCGTTTGCCTTTGAAAAAATAACCGTCAGCCGTAAAGAGCACCTTGGGTTTAATCTGGCCAAATCGATCCAATACACCCTTGATCCCAAAATCCGGAGAGCATGAAGACCAGGTTGCCCCCAGACTCGTGGCAGCCAGCATGGCAACAATGGTCTCAGGCATATTGGGCATGAATCCAACGACCCTGTCACCGGGTTCGATCCCCACGTTTCTCAGAGCCTCCGCTATTCTAGCCACCTCATCATAGAGCTGTGCATAGGTCATCTTCTTGCTGACCTGGCTTTCACCATTGAATATCAGAGCAATCTGATCGTCGCGATAGCGCAGAAGATTTTCTGAAAAATTAAGACGAGCGCCCGGAAACCACTTGGCACCAGGCATTTTCCCCAGGTCGTCCACGACCTGATGGGCTTTTTGGGAGGCAATAATATCGGCAAAGTCCCACATGGCCTCCCAGAATTCAGGAATATGGTCGATAGACCACTTGTGGAGCTCGGGATACTCGGAAAAATTCTCTTGATGTTTTTCATTGATGGCGCACATAAAACGGAACATGTTGCTCTGTTTGATCCGTTGTTCTGAAGGTTCCCACAGTAATCGAGCCATTTGAATACTCCTCTATTGATAAAGACACCGCTAATAAGGTAAGAACACTTTACGGTTGCATTTAATTTTAAGGTAACTAGAATATCAGCATGGTTTGCCATCATCAAGGATGGCAGCCATCGTGCGGGCAAGAATCAATTACCTGGCACGTGATCACCATTAACAGTAATTGCTGGTTTTTTCAACTCACTATCCGTCACATTAACCTGTTTTTGGAAAAAAACAATCACCCCGGATACCGGGCCGGCAACAATTTCAAAAGGATCGGCGAACCCATTGATAAAAGGTCAACACCATGCACTATGAAGGAATGATTATCCGGCCCCCCAGCGAAGCAAACAGTATCCTGCTACAGGTAACTGTGGGATGTTCACACAACAAATGTACATTTTGTGGAACGTTTGCCGGGGAAAGATTCAAAATCAAGTCGGACGAAATTGTCGACCAGGATATTCAATTTGCAAAAGAATACTGCCGGCGGCAGCGACGTGTTTTTCTATGCGACGGTGATGCACTCATTATTCCACAAAAGCGCCTGGTGAATATCCTGAAAAAAATCGAGACAAACCTCCCCTGGGTCACCCGGGTCGGCATCTATGCCAATACCAAAAGTATTCAGATGAAGACGCCTGAAGAGCTCGCGAAACTTCATCAGCATGGGTTGCGTATTGCCTACATGGGTCTGGAAACAGGGGATGACGTTACATTGAAAGCGGTCCGAAAAGGGGCGACCGCCAAAAAAATGATTGCCATGGGCAAAAAAATCCGGGAAGCCGGCATAAAACTGTCCATCACCGTCCTGCTTGGCCTGGCAGGCAGGGAACGATCCATGATTCATGCACAGGAAACAGGAAATGTCCTGTCGGCCATCGACCCGGAATATGTAGGTGCCCTCAGCTTGATGCTCATTCCAGGAACACCGCTCAGCAATGACCACGAAAAGGGAATTTTTCCGTTACTGGAACCGGACGAGATGCTCAAGGAATTACGGCATATGATTGCCCACACCCATCTCTCCAGGGGTTTGTTTCACGCAAATCATGCGTCCAATTATCTTCCCATCAAGGCACGAATGCCAAGGGACAAGGAACGAATCATCCAGCAGATCGACCAGGCCCTGGCTGGAAGCATTGCCCTCAAGCCGGAGTGGATGCGGGCGTTATAACTGAAAACATAGCCTGTTAGGGGTTTAGGCTATAGGCTGTTAGGCGCTGACCGATTGCGGCTCATTGCTTACAGCTAAGTATTTATTCCATCGTCAGGGCCAGTCGGCAATAACGTGACTCAGTGTCCCTGACGTTGACAAAAAAAGGTAGCATAAACCATGGACTTTCAAATTTTCTTAACCACGTTCGGCATGGTCTTCCTGGCCGAGTTGGGTGACAAAACCCAACTGGCTACATTTTGCCTGGCAGCCGACTGCGATCCAAAAATATCCGTCTTTCTCGGTGCTGCCCTGGCGTTGGTACTGAGTACACTTATAGCGGTTGCTTTAGGCTCTACATTGAGCCGGTTCGTTCCGGAAAGTTATATCAAGCTTGGTGCCGGCATCTTTTTTGTTATCGCCGGTGTTTGGATGCTGGTGGGAGCGGGTCGCTCCCTGATGTCATAAACCCCATAGTTGTATAAACAACATGGCAAAGTATAGATAATAAGCTGTTATTATATACAATACCGTTGCGATAGCGGCAAAGCCGCTTCAAATAAATTTTCGGAGAAAATTTATTAATGAAAGAATTTTTTAAGGTCACCGATCTCGAAACGGTTCTCGAATGGACTTCTCTTTTTCAACCCGTAGATAAAGAAATCATCTCCCTGACCAGTGCGCTTGGCAGAACTCTGGGAACGGACATCCAATCCAAGATCAACCTGCCGGATTTTCCCCGGGCGATCATGGATGGATATGCCGTGAGAGCCGCATCGACGTTCGGAGCATCTGATGGAAACCCTGCATATTTGGACATCGTAGGCACCATCGCCATGGGTGAAAACCCTACTCTCTCTATCAAGCCGGGCGAAACCGCCAAAATATCTACCGGGGGAATGCTACCCGGGGGTGCTGACAGCGTTGTCATGATTGAGCACACAGACACCATCGATGATACGACCATCGAGGTGTATTGCAGTGTGGCACCGGGGCAGCATATGGTTCAAATCGGTGAAGATATCCGGGCCGGCAACACCATCCTGTTTCAAGGACAGCGACTGCGGCCCCAGGAAATCGGCATTCTTGCAGCCCTTGGAATCGAAATGGTTTCCGTGTATCGGCAACCGGTCGTCAACATCATTTCCACGGGCGATGAAGTTCTTCCCATCAGTGAAACACCGACTCTCGGCAAAATTCGAGACATCAATTCTTTCACCCTTTCCGGTCAGGTAGCACAGGCTGGTGGTCTGCCTATTCGAATGGGTATCGTAAACGATGATTTCCACGCCCTTCGAAACATGTGTCAAACCGCCATTCAACAGTCGGACATGGTCTTTGTTTCCGGGGGGAGTTCGGTGGGAATGCGAGATTTCACCATAGAGGTGCTTTCCGCCATACCGGGCGCAGAAATTCTCGCGCATGGGATTTCAATCAGCCCCGGGAAGCCAACCATTCTGGCAAAAGTCGGTAATACGCTTTTCTGGGGGCTGCCAGGGCATGTAACATCTGCCATGGTCGTTTTTCATGTAGTGGTCCGCCCGTTCCTGGAACATATCGGCGGGAAAAACCCGGCCCACGGAAACACACGGTCGTGCTACGCACGTTTGGAAAGAAACCTGTCTTCGAAGCAGGGCCGCGTCGATTACATCCGTGTAAAGCTCCACCATGAAAAAGGCAACCTGTCTGCGGAACCGGTTCTGGGCAAGTCAGGGCTGATACACACCATGGTAAAAGCGGATGGGCTTGTCAGAATCGATAAAAACACGGAAGGCCTGGACAAGGGAACCATTGTCGAAGTGGCTCTTCTGCTATAATACGTCTGGTGAAAAAATGAACAAAAAACGAAATGTCTATCTCAAGATGAAAACGCTGACTGAAGCCAGAGAAATCATCTTGAACGAATTCAACACTACCGGCCAATGGGTAAAAGAAACAATCGCTGTACCGGATGCCGTGGGCAGGGTCCTTGCGGGGCCGGTCCATGCCCGCTTGTCGGCACCCCACTTTCATGCGGCCGCAATGGATGGTATAGCGGTTAAAGCGTCCGATACATTCGGCGCCAGCGAGGCACAGCCAAAGCAGCTTCTCACTGGTAAAGGCGCTTATTGGGTCAACACCGGCCATGTTCTCCCAGACAATACCGATGCCGTCATTATGGTTGAGCACATCCATGTGATCGACGAGGCCACCATCGAGATCGATTCACCGGCGTTTCCCTGGCAGCATATTAGAAAAATCGGAGAAGACATCGTTGCCACAGAGTTGTTATTTCCCCAAAACCACCTCATCACGCCCTACTGCCTTGGGGCCCTGTTGTCCGGCGGGGTCTTCTCGGTGACGGTGAAAAAAAAGCCGAAAATCCTGATCATTCCCACCGGCTCGGAGCTGGTTGACTGGCAGCAGATGGAAGATAAATCCCTTCAACCCGGCCAGATTCTGGACTCTAACTCATATGTCCTTGGCAGTCTTGCAACGTCTGCCGGTGCTATTGTCGTTCGCCATGAACGATTAATGGATGACCTGGCAACGCTCACAGAGAAGGTGCGCCTGGCCGCCCACTCCGATGCCGATATCATTCTCACTGTCGGTGGATCCTCTGCCGGATCCGAAGATTATTCAAAAGATGTTATTGAGGCCTTGGGCGATATCCTGGTCCATGGGGTAACAATTATGCCCGGCAAACCGGTTATCGTCGGAAATATCAACCACAAGCCGATTTTCGGCATTCCCGGTTACCCTGTTTCCGCCATTATTGCTTTTGAACAGTTTGTACAGCCATTGATCGACCAGTTTCTGGGACAACCCGAAAAAATACGGCAGACCGTCTCTGTGGAACCCACCCGAAAGATCGCCTCAAAACTCGGACTTGAAGAATTTATCCGGGTAAAACTCGGTCTTGTGGGCAATCGCATCGTGGCTACGCCCTTACCAAGAGGTGCCGGATGCATCACCAGTATTACAGAAGCAGACGGCATCATCCGCGTTCCCAGCCACGTGGAGGGCATCAAGGACAACGATGACGTTTCAGCAGAACTTCTGCGACCCATCAGCGCGATTCAAAACACCCTGGTTGCAGTAGGTAGTCACGACAATTCCCTCGATGTTCTGGCAGACCAGCTCAAAGCTGAAAAATCAATGCTCACGCTCTCATCCAGCCACGTCGGCAGCATGGGAGGTTTGATGGCCGTCAAAAAAGGTGTGTGCCATATGGCCGGTTCTCACCTCCTGGATACGGAAGACGGTTCCTATAATATCCGATATCTGAAAAAATACCTGCCGGATACCGATGTCAGGCTTGTCAATCTGGTTTTCCGTGACCAGGGATTCATCGTTCCCAAGGGAAATCCCAAACACATCAATGGGATCGAAGATATATGCCGGGAAGATGTCCGGTTTATCAACCGGCAGGGTGGATCCGGAACCCGTATCCTCCTGGATTATCGCCTGGAACAATCTGGACTCGACGCTGATATGATTCACGGCTATGAGATAGAAGAGTTTACCCATATGTCCGTGGCGGTAGCCGTTCTCAGCGGCACAGTGGATGTGGGACTCGGTATCTATGCTGCGGCAAAAGCCCTTGATCTCGATTTTATTCCTATGGTCACCGAACAGTACGACCTGGTGATACCCCAAATTTTCATTGACATGAAACAGATGCAAATCCTATTGGATATTATCAACTCTGGTGTGTTCAAGAGACGGGTGGAAGCCCTGGGAGGTTACAGCACAATAAAAACCGGGACCATTATTCTTTGAACCATTCTCCGGATCGAAGGTGAAAAGCGTGCTGAAAAAACCTTCTTACGAACTGATCGATCATACATCCAGGTCAACAAAGTTCCTCTAAAACACTTACAACGCTCAGCTTTGGAGAAAGGGGGAAAAATGAATAGTCTTCTGAAACGGAATATAATTCTTTGGTCGGCCATGATTGTTTTTTTCAGCCCTTTTGTGTGCCACGCCGCAGAAATAAATGCAGGTGACTGGGTGCTCAATATCGGTGGTGCCCTGAGAATGAGCTATAACCAGGAAGACTGCGATGGTGACTGTCAGGATATCTGGCGCACAACCGATACCAATACAACCGCCTATGAAGATTCCGACAAATACCTGACAGAGGATATCTCACATGTTTTTCTCAGCGGCGCCCGCCAGATGGGAAGCGGCATGAGTGCGGTTTTCAAGACAGAATGGCGAATCGATACGCCGGACGGCGACGATGATACAATCCTCAGCAATTACGAACAGTACCTCGGTATAGATAGCCCCTGGGGTCTATTCAGAGGCGGCACCATCGAAACACCTTATATGCAAACCGGCAACATGCTGGACCCTTTTTCAAGCGATGCTCTCTCGACCCGTTTTTTCGTGGACATTCAGTCTGCGCTGCACCACAACACAGGAAAAGGACGTGGGCGTGCAACCAATACCCTTCGCTACGACTCGCCTATATCGAAATCCGGCGTAACAAGTCAATTGTTTACGACAATCGACAACAGTGATAACATGGACCCTGGTTTCGGCGGCGGATTTATCTATACCTCAGAGAGCATGTCCCTTTTCATGCAGTATTATGACAACGGCCAATCCGGGGATGATGAGGCTGTCAAATTTGGTGCCAAATTCGGTTCAGAAACTTTCTCGCTTTTTGGCCAGTATGAGTACGACAAGGGTTTGATCTCTCTTTCTGAGGGTCTCTCTTCGCTCAATACCGATGGTGTCAACACGGCCGATGACGACAACACCTTTAAAAACAACAAGACCACCGGAGCAGATGTTTGGTTTATAGGTACTTCCTACACAACCGGAAAGGTCATGCTCCTCTATGAATATGGCAGGCGAAAAAATTCTGACAAGGGATTGACGAACGAAGATGGCCACACCGCTTGGGTCCTCGGTTTGAGCGTGCACTTTGATAAATATGTCTATTGCTATCTGGGATATCTCGAAAAAGACTTTAATGACCCTGACAAGGATAAGGATACGCGTTTTACCGTTGGTGCTACGCTGGAGTTTTAACGGGAACGGATCTCCTCCAGAGCATCTGCAGCAGCCTCTTTGACGTCTTTTGAATATTCTCCGGTTAAAATTTTCCCGAGAAAATCAATGCTCCGGTCATCACCTGAAACCCCTATAATATAAAGAATATCTCCCTTTACGGCATCGCTCTGCTGTTCAAACCGTTCGGTTAGGGGAGCTGCCATATGAACAGCCAGGGACATACGCCTTTCAGCAATCTCTTCCGCCGCGGCCATGGCACCCAGACGGGTCGAAAACGCTTCGTGGGCCAGCAGGTCGATAAACGCAGGGAAAATACATCCCTCCTTCAGCATCATTTCGGCCAGTTGATAGGCATTGCCGTCAGATATCATGGATGCGAGCGTCCCTGCACTCAGTTGGGCCGGATCGCGGCGCTGAATGGTATTGAGAAGCTCGTTAAGATCTACCGTACCGGTCCAGCGGAACTGATCATCCAGAATCAGTGTCGGTACAGATCTGATATGATCGGTATCCGCCAGTTCTGGAAATAGAACACCGTCAATAACGGTAAGCCGGATGCTGGTATTCTGCAACGCCAGTGGTAACAGTTTCCTTACCACGGCAGGGCAAAAGGTACACATGCTCGACACATACAGTTTCAGGCTTACCGGAATTTGAAGCTTCCGGTCCGGTCCGGTCTGCGGGTTTTCCTCACTTTGTTCAGAAATATCGACAAGCATATCGAGAAAGGGCAACAGTTCTGTTCCATGGGGGACGGCATGATATACGATGGATGAGGTGATGTGCAGCCCGGGCAGCGCGTCCGCCCCATCCTCATTTTCAAAGACCATCCGTATCTTAGGCGCATTCTCGACCAGTTCCCCACTGAATGCCTTCAACGTCTGACTGCGGGAATCGCTACTCGTTACCAGTCGGATATCGATGGTCCGCATCAGTTTGTCGTTCAACGCGGCGATTTGTTTTCTTTCTTCCGGTAACATGATTTTTCCTTTTACCTGAACTGCGCGATTTTTCCCGAAGAGATGTGCCGAGGTCTTGATGGAGAAGGGTTCGCAAAAAACACAGGCATACCCGTGGATCTGTCGAGGCTTTTTGCGAACCCTCGATCCGCAAGAGATCGGTGCAGATTAAGATAAAAATCGCTCAATTCAGGTTTTATTTAACTTGAGGATCCTGGTTCCTTGCGCTAAAACAGTATAAAATCCGTTTCACCCATACGCAAACAATTTTATCATGGACTTGAAAAATTGTTATAAAATCCTGGAGATCCAGGAAACTGCCTCCCTATCGGAAATCAAACGGGCCTACAGGGACATGATCGGGATCTGGCACCCGGATCGGTACGTCCAGAACCCACGCCTCCACGAGAAAGCCACTGAAAAGCTGAAAGAACTCAATGTCGCCTACAATAAACTTATCACCCGGGTGGCATCCGACATTGCCAAGAGCGGTGCCGGATCCAACGCTTCGAAAAATGATGCCCACCTGATCATCGTAACATGTCCTGGTTGTCAGAAAAAAAATCGCATAAAGGCGGGCTTTGTAGCACACCATCCCAGGTGCGGGGTCTGCGGACTTCTCCTTTTTCAGAAAAAGCAGCCCCGCCGTAACGACAACGAAACAAACGAAGAAAAGGATAGCGGGCCGCGCAGGGAAGCCCCGGCAGCAGGAATATCCGGGGAGAAAACCTTCAGTGGGCAAGCCCCGTTCCAAAACCGTTTTCCAAAAAAAAAGCGACGCATATGGAACAAATGGACGATTCTGCTCTTGATTGCCTGCATCGGAGTGGTGATTGTCAATGCCGGCGAAATGCGCCACAAGCTGACCAAACTCCTCAAGCAGATTCCGGAGGGTCGGTATGCTCATTATTTCAAGGATCTTTCCCTGACGCCTCTAACAAAAAAAAACACGGCAGAGGCGTCTGCCGCTATCCTGCAGATTCAACAATCGCTCCAAAAATTCGGGTACGCTACAGGCCCGTTGGATGGCGTCTGGGGCGAACAGACCCTGGCCGCCGTGCAACAATTCCGGGAAGATTATTTTCTTGAATTTCGAGTGGATGACGTCACTGAACTCACCAAGGCTCTGCAACGGCAGCACGTTATCATAAAACTACACCCGGACTGGCCCCATATTGCCACGGACAGCCGTTTCAAATTGTGGACCGAGAAACAGAACATGACCTCTCCCGAAATCTGCAGGCAACTCCTTGCCTCCGGAGAGATACAGCAGGTAGCGTCTCTTCTGGACTGGTACAAGTTCCATCGCTTACAGCCAAAACCCGTGCCCATGCCACGTAACGGGACCCTCAATAAAGACTATAATAAGGGATTAGCACCGCTTACCATCCAGACACGTGACGATGGCAGGCACTATTATTTGAAATTGCTCAATGCATCGAACGGGTCAGAAACCCTATCTGCTTTCATCAGAGGCGGTTCGATTTTTGTCGAGCACGTGCCCGTTGGAAAATACGAACTGAAATATGCCGTGGGGGATGTCTGGTATGGGACCCGGTGGCTTTTCGGCCCTAAAACCGTCTTCAGAAAAATGGACCAGGTGTTTGAATTCAAGATCCAGAATAACGAAATTGCCGGATACCGATTGGACCTCTACCTTCAGCCTGTGGGTCTTGCAGATAAAAGGAAAGATTATGCTTTTGATTTCTAGCTTAAGACAAATCAGTCCATATAAATGGAAACTTCCGAAAATCGGAAAAATGCGTGTTCCGGGCATTATCTATTCCCAGCGCGACATGCTCGAAGGTAAGGAACACAACGAGCCATTGAAGCAGGTCGCCAATGTCGCGACGCTGCCGGGGATCGTAAAAGGATCCCTGGCCATGCCCGACATGCACTGGGGCTATGGCTTTCCCATCGGTGGCGTAGCTGCGTTCGACTGGGAAACGGGCGTGATCTCCCCCGGTGGCGTGGGTTACGACATCAACTGCGGTGTTCGCCTGGCCACCACGGCACTGGAAGAAGCTGATATACGGCCCAGGCTCGAAACCCTTGTGACAGAGCTATACCGGCAGATACCATCGGGCCTGGGTTCCACCGGACCGCTCAAGCTTTCTGTCAAAGAAGAAAAACAGGTTCTCAGGGAGGGCAGCCAATGGGCTGTTCGCCGTGGATTTGGAGAGGAAAGAGATCTTGCTCACACCGAAGATGCTGGATGCATGTCCAACGCAGATCCGGATATCATCAGCCCGCGGGCCTTGGAAAGAGGAAGGAAGCAGCTCGGTACGCTCGGTTCCGGCAACCATTTCGTTGAAGTCGGCGTTGTCGACGAAGTATTCGATGTAAAAGTTGCGAAAGCCTTTGGAATCTTTCAGGGCCAGGTGACATTGTTGCTTCACTCTGGTTCCAGGGGGTTCGGCTATCAGGTTTGCGACGATTTTATAAAACAGATGAACCAGCATGTAAAGCAACTCGGGTTTGACCTTCCGGACAGGCAGCTGGCCTGTGCCATGATTCAATCGAACCAGGGGCAGCAATATTTTAATGCCATGGCCTGTGCAGCCAACTATGCCTGGACCAACCGCCAGATATTGATGCACCGCTGCCGGGAAGTGTTCCAACATGCCCTTGGTATCGGCCCGAAAAGTCTCGACATGAACCTGGTGTATGATGTCAGTCACAATATCGCCAAAAAAGAAACCCATGTGGTGGAAGGAAAAAAAAGGATTCTTTGCGTACATCGAAAAGGGGCCACACGCTCTTTCCCACCGAATCATGATGCCCTTTGCGAGGCCCATCGTTCGACGGGCCAACCGATCCTGGTGCCTGGTGACATGGGCACGGCATCCTACGTTCTCGTCGGCACGGAAACAGCTATGGCGGAAACCTTTGGCTCTACCTGCCATGGCGCAGGACGGGTGTTGAGCAGAGCCGCAGCCAAAAAGCAGAGCAAAGGGCGATCGATCCAGCGGGAACTGGCGGACAAGGGCATCCTGGTTCGATGGACCGGGCGCTCGACCCTGGCTGAAGAAATGCCGGATGCCTACAAGGATATATCAAAAGTCGTAGGGGTGGTTCACAATGCCGGCATCTCCAGGAAAGTGGCCCGGCTAAGACCCATGGCGGTGGTTAAGGGATAGAAGCCATCAAAAAAATGTCTTTTGTCCCAATCTCTGCGTTGAGCTCTCCTTCCAACTCCTTAAAATACTACAGTATACCTGCGGGATGGAACTCGAGTTCGCCTTGACCTTGAACCAAAATCCTATTTTTCAAGAAGGCTTCCAAACCTAAATTTTTTAAAAAATTTGTGAAAAATGCCGGCATTGTCCGCGCCACCATCGTGTCGACTGCCTGCAAAGTGGATTCCGTTTGTTCATAGACCGTCACCAAAATCGTGATCATAAACAGTTTAATAGCCAAGGTTGTGGCGATAGTGACAAACCAGAGAAATAAAAAATATCGATTACGCAACATGAATTAATTCTTTACCCCAGTGTTGCAAAAGCCG